>OBJA01001033.1_pt1 | contig 20883 bp, 12 predicted proteins | sample 1519751 | NCBI WGS metagenome assembly OBJA01 (sample SAMEA3881238, study PRJEB22517) | soil metagenome | biome: lake sediment; feature: soda lake sediment; material: sediment, water from around vicinity | place: India | collected 2013-12-23 | depth 3 m
TGGAGCGGGAAACGAGACTCGAACTCGCGACCCCGACCTTGGCAAGGTCGTGCTCTACCAACTGAGCTATTCTCGCAAAAATTGGTTTGCAAATATAGAAATAATCAAAAGAATTATCAAAATAATTTTTATGTTTTTTTAGTTTTTATTTTTATAAGTCAATAAATATCTAAAATTGAACTATTTATAATTTTCTTATTATGGAAAAATATTTCTATTTTTGGATGCTGATTATTACACTAATTTAACATTATATGCAAAATTCAGATAAAAAATTAGATAAACTCTATTATTCAATTGGCGAAGTTTCACAAATGTTCAATGTTAATAGTTCACTCATAAGGTATTGGGACAAGGAATTTGATATAATAAAACCACATAAAAACAAAAAGGGAAATCGTCTTTTTACTCAAAGAGATATTGATAGTTTTCACCTAATCTACCATCTCGTAAAAGAAAGGGGAATGACCCTATCTGGTGCAAAAAAGAAACTTAAAGAGAATAAACTTGACACAGAAAACAATTTTGAACTTGTAAAAAAACTCAAAGAGATAAAGGAAATACTTATTGAAATAAAAAATGAAATACAATAATTCCTGACATGAAAATAAAAGACATTATCAAACAAATCGAAGATTTTGCTCCTATTGCTTTACAGGAGGAATATGACAACTCAGGACTAATAATTGGTAATAAAGACAATGATATTAAAGGTATCTTACTTTGTATTGACATTATACCAGAAGTTATTTATGAAGCAATTGAGAAGTCCTGCAACTTAATAATATCTCATCATCCGTTATTATTCAATGGACTAAAGACTATCACAGGAAAAAATAATATTGAAAAATCAGTAATCGCAGCCATTAAAAATGATATAGCAATATATGCTGCACATACCAATATTGATTCTGCATTCAATGGTGTTAGTTACAAAATATGTAAAAAACTGGATTTAAAAAACCTCGAAATCCTTGTTCCAAAATCCAACTATTTAAACAAACTTATAACATATGTTCCTATAGCCCAAGCAGATAGTGTTCGAAATGCATTATTCACGGCAGGAGGCGGAGAAATTGGCAATTACAGTTCTTGTAGTTATAATATTAATGGCACAGGAAGTTTTAAAGCAGAAGAAAATTCAAATCCATTTATTGGGGAGAAAAATAAAATACATTTTGAACAAGAGACAAGAATTGAGGTAATATTTCCAGATCATATTCAAAATAATATCATCAAAGAGATGATTAAAGCTCATCCTTACGAAGAAGTTGCTTATGATATTATAAAAATTAAAAATGAATGGCACAAGGCAGGATTAGGAATGACTGGAGTGCTTGAAAACGAAATATCTGAAATAGAATTATTTGATAAACTCAAGAAGATTCTTAATATTAAATACATCAAACATTCTGAATTACTCAATAAACCAATAAAAAAAATTGCAGTATGCGGAGGTAGTGGCAGCAGTTTCATAAAAAATGCAATTGCATCTGAATCTGACATTTACCTTACCGGAGATCTAAAATATCATGATTACTTTTTAGCAGAAAAGAGACTTGTTTTAGCAGATATAGGACATTTTGAAAGCGAACAATTTACAAAAGAAATATTTTATGATATTATTAAAAAAAATAATATTAAATTTGCAGTCTTATTTTCGAAAATAGTATCGAATCCAATAAATGTTTATTGATATGGCAAAAAATGAACAAAAAACACCAATAGCAACCCAAACGGTTGAAGAAAAACTTCGCAATCTTTACAAGTTACAACTGATTGATTCTGAAATAGATAGAATAAAGATTATGAGAGGAGAATTACCTCTTGAAGTAAGAGATAGTGAAGCAGAATTAGATGGACTTGCAACCAGAATAAATAAGCTTGATGCTGATTTAGCTCAACTCTCTAAAATGATATCGGACGAAAAAAATGCAATTATTGATTCCAATGCACTTATAAAAAAATACACCGAGCAACAAAATAATGTAAGAAACAATAGAGAATACGACTCTTTATCCAAAGAAATTGAATTCCAAACATTATGTGTTACCGGTAGTGAAAAAAAGATTTCTGAGTATGAAAAGGAAATCGAATTAAAAACAGAAAAAATTAACACCGCTAAGGAATATTTTGATGAAAAGAAAAAAGACTTAGATATAAAAAAAGCAGAACTTGATGACATTATTGAAGAAACAAGAAAGGATGAAGAAAATCTTTTGGCTCAAAGAGAAGAATACCTTCAGAAAACAGAAGCTCGTCTTGTTTATGCATATAATAGAATTAGAAATAATGTTCGCAATAAATTAGCAGTAGTAACTGTTGAAAGAGATGCTTGTGGTGGTTGTTTCAATAAAATTCCACCGCAAAGACAATTAGAAATAAAAACAAATAAAAAAATCATCCCTTGCGAGTATTGTGGAAGAATACTTGTAGACAGTGAAATTCTTGAAAAATAAGCATCAATAAAAACTATTAAAAAGCAGAAATCTTAGATTACTGCTTTTTTTTGTTAAAAAATTATCTTTTTTTTAACAATGCTGTAATTTTGTTTTAAGTATCTTTGTAAAAGTATTTCTAACTTATTTTGTTGAATTTAAAAATAAAGACATGTTAAAAAAGACCTTCTTATTATTAGTTCCTTTCTTTCTTATAAGTATGTTAATGAAAGGACAAACTGAATTTACCGCAGTTTATAATCTCTCAGGAGATGGGAATGATGTTGTTGCATTCGAATATAATGGACAAATTTACGATGGAATAATTCTTGGCAATCTAATCAAAAGTGGTATCACATCATCTTCCAGCAATAATAATTTTCGTGGTTCAAACTGGCCATTAGGAGCAACTAACGGTAGCGACGAATTTACTGGAGACATTGATACTAGTAAATATATCGCATTTTATATCGAAGCTGCAAACGGTTATAAATTCACCATTACTTCGATTACTTTTGGGATAGGTCGCAGTGCAACAGGACCTAGACAGTGGGCATGGCAAGGCAGTGCCGATGATTACGGACAGGCATTAAATAATTATACAAATATTCATGAAAACCTAAATCTCAGTGAGGGTATAATTACAAATCCTGATGTTAACAACAATTGGACAGGAAACATATTAAGTCCCGGTGACGAATACAAAGACATTACATCATTTGCTAGATTCAAATTGCTCGGATTTAATGCGGAAGCAATAGGAGGAACAGCCGGATTACAAGGCAATATAACTATTACAGGAACGTTTGAAAGCACTGTAAATCATATAATAAATCTTGCTCCAAATATTCTCAGCGGATTTGAATACATTTATGATGACGGTCCATCCGAAATGCAAAGTTTTACCGTTAGCGGAGAAAATCTAGTAGATAATATTCTAATTAATTTACCCATAAATTATGAATTATCTTTTACCGAAGAGCCTTTTACACCTGAAACTTCAGCCATTGTACTAACTGAAGATGAAGGAGAAGTTGATGAACATGTTTTTTTCATAAGGTTGAAAGCAGGTCTTGATGAAGGAGTATACAATGAAGCTATTCAAATAATTTCAGATCAAGCTCAAACAAAAACTCTAAGTCTGAATGGACAGGTAATCTTATTCAATGTCCCTGTAATCACCGTTTTACCTGATGAGCTTATTGATTTTACATATATTCATGGCTCAGGTCCATCTGCTGTAGAAAACTTTACTGTGAGCGCAATTCATTTAACTGATGATATTACTATTAGTTTACCTACTGATTTTGAACTATCATTTTCTAATGATCCATTTGCGGCAGAAACTACTGAAATAACACTAATAAATGATGGCGGAATCCTTGTTGAGACAGAAGTATTTGTAAGGCTTAAAGCAGGCCTTGAAAATGGAGATTATTCAGAAATTATAACTATTTCATCGGATAATCATGACAATATTAATGTATTACTCGAAGGTTTGGTTTACTCAAATAATCCTGTTTTAACTATAATTTCTCCTGTGAACAATGCATTCCTTTATGAAAATGATGTAGAAATTGTTTTTGAAACATCAAATTTTATTATCGGAACTGATGGTAAAATAAGTTACACATTAAATGGAGGTGATGCTAATGACCATATTACTTCAGACCCTATTCAATTAAATGATTTAGACTTCGGGCTGAATTCTGTGAATCTTAGTCTTTTAGATTTAAATGGTGATGCATTAGAACCACCGGTAAATGCCTCTGTTCAATTTACAATTGTTGAACCAATGCCCGGAGGTATGGAAACATTTGATAATTTTGCAGCTACCGGAACTACATATACATCAGGCACTTTTCTAGGACAAGATGGCTCTACCTGGACATACACAGAAGCTAGAGGCGATTATGAAATAACCGGAAAAGCTTTAATGATTGGTAGAAACAGAACACCTCAATCAAACCTAGTCTCAGGAGTAATAAGTGGCGGCGTTGGAAAAATTAGTTTTGATTACATGCAAGCATTCGCAACAAATGTTAACCTTAATATATTAATTAATGATATAGTTGTAGGTAATGTTAAAAGTGTTTCTGAACAAGATATAATTAAACCCTCTGGTGAAATAATTGTGAATCAACCTGGAGATTTTGTTATTAAATTTATTAATGTTAATAATAGTGATGGTCAAGTAGTGATAGATAACATCTCTTGGACAGGATTTATGTCAGATGAGCCTATGATTTCTATTACAAGTCCATCTAATGGTGCAGTACTTTATGAGAACGACGTAGAAATCAATTTCAATGTTTATAACTTCCAACCACAAACTGACGGATTTATTAAATATACAGTAAATAGCGAAGACTCTCAGTATCACAGCACCCTAAGTCCTATTATGCTTAATGATTTAGAATTAGGAGAATATACAGTCGAGCTTGAGTTAGTTGATATGGATAATAACTCTCTTGACCCTGTGGTAAAAACATCAGTTACATTTACTATTGGAGAGATTCAAATAACTAGCATATATGATATCCAATTTACAGAAGAAGAAAACGGAGATTCTCCACTCATTAATCAACAAGTTTTAACTCAAGGAATAGTAACAGCTGTTTTGGGCACAAAATTCTGGATTCAAGACGGCGTTGGTGCATGGAATGGACTTTATGTTTTTAATACAAATTTAACTGCACCTCAAATTGGAGACCTAGTTATTGTAGGAGGTACTATTTTAGAACATTTTAACTTGACAGAAATAGCACAGTTGACATATCTTGAAGTAGTATCTTCTAATAATGATTTACCCGATGCCGTAGAATTAACCACAGGAGACGTTCAACTAGAAATGTATGAAAGTGTTCTTGTAAAAATAACTGGGCTGTGTACTGACGCAAATGCCGGATACGGAATGTGGGTAGTTAATGATGGATCAGGCGATATTCTCATTGATGATGACATTTATGACTACACTCCCGTATTAAATCATTCATACACCGTTACAGGAATAGCATACTACTCATACTCCGAGCGAAAAATTCTTCCTAGATTTGAAGCAGATGTTATTGATAATGGAATGAGTTCAGATCCTTTTATTTCTATTACATCTCCTCAAAATAATTCAACTATTTACAGTAATTCTGTAAGTGTAGCATATTCTGTCTTGAACTTTGCACTGGGTACAGACGGAAAAATAAAATGGGTCTTAAACTCCGGAGCTCCTTCATTTACAGTTAGCAGCCCAATCAATATTACTAATTTAATAGAAGGTGTAAATACAATCACTCTATCTCTAGTAGATATGGACGAAATGCCACTTAATCCAGTAGTTCAAGTAACTCTAATTGTTAATGTAGATTTAAGTGGACCTGAATACACAGACATTTATGACATTCAATATACAGAAGATGTTAATGGCAATTCGCCACTTGCAAATCAAACAGTTTGGGTAAAAGGAATAGTCTCTGCAAGTTTCAATGGAACAACTTATGGAAAAGGTTATTATCTACAACAAGGTGCTGGAGAATGGAACGGAATATATGTGTACGATTTGGTTAATACACCAGAAATTGGAGACTCAGTGTCACTTAGAGGACTAGTAAAAGAAAACTTTGGAATGACTCAATTAGAGAATATTACAGGTTATTCTGTTTTCGATATTGGAGGGACTTTAGCTGAACCTGTTCTTGTTACAACTCAAGAAGCTAATGCAGAAAAGTATGAATCAGTACTTATAAAAGTATTGGATGCAGAATGCGTTGTAGCACAAAATCAATTTGGAGAATGGACAGTAAATGATGGAAGTGGAAATCTTATTTGCAAAGACAATGGAGCTTTTGCATTTAACGCAGTACTTGGAACAATCTACAATATTACAGGAGTGTTATTCTACGGATACGGAAATTTCTCTTTACAATACAGAATTCCAACAGATGTTCAAATTTCAGCGGATATAAATAATATTGAAACTGTAAACATTTCTGTTTATCCAAATCCTGCATCTGACTATGTTACTATAGAAATTGAAGGAGGAGCAGATTTAATTAATATTATTGACCTGAACGGAAGAATATTAGTAGCCTTAACAAATACAAAAGATTTGGAAACAATAAACATTCAAAAACTGCCTTCAGGACTGTATTTTATAATTGCAGAGAAAGATAGTAAAATTCACAGAACTAAGATTAGTATTCAATAATTCTAGTTTTTTATCTAAAAAAATGCCTGTTTTAGAATAATAAAACAGGCATTTTTTTTGTAAGTATTTTTTGTAACTTTACAAAAATTGAAATTATGAAAAAAGTAAGTCTGATTTTAGTTTTAAGCTCTATTCTATGTTTGTCTTGTACAAATTATGATTACGGACCAACATTCTCACTTAAATCACCCGAAACAAAAATTACCGGAGAATGGAAACTAACCGAAACGCTCATTGAGGATAGAACAAATATTTTAATTTTTGAAGAAGAAAAAAACTATCAATATAGTTTTACTGAAGATAGGACATTATTTAAGACAAAAATTGAGAGCGATAAAAATCTTTACTATTTCACTGGGTTCTGGAGTCTAAGTGACGATAAAAGTATACTTATGATGAATTATACAGACAGAGAAATGAATATCATTTCCAAAAACTTTGAAATACTAAGGTTATCAGCTGACGAATTATGGATTTTAGACTATAATTTCTCCAAAAATAATAGCAACCAAAGAGTTGAAAGAAGATTTAAAAAACTCTAAATTAAAGAATAAGCAACTTATGAAATATTATTCAAAACTGATAGTTTATGTACTATTAATCATATCTCTATTTAGTGCTTGTGGAAAGTATGAAGAAGGTCCTTCCTTCTGTCTGACAACAAAAAATAACAGGCTAACAGGCAAATATGAATTAATAAAAATGTACATAAATGATACTGAAATGGACTTAACAGAAGATATGGGTATAATATCTATTACTGTTGAATACAAAAAAGATGGTACCGGAGAAAAGAATACAATTACACAACATTCTGACATTACTGAAGAATTTGAATGGAAGTTTGATGATAATAAAGATTACCTTCTAGAAAGGATAATTATTGATTCTGAACATACAACAGACTGGATAACAAATCAGCAGATTATCCGACTTGCACGGGATGGATTTTGGTTGAGAATAGTACAGTATCCAGAAATTACTGAGATGCATTATAGTAAAATTAAATAATTTGTTTTCTCATTATTAAACTAATTTAAGAACTACAATTAATATAATAATGCGAATATTCTCTAACAAAAGATTCTTCGTAAAAAGTCTTTTTCTAATTTTTATTTTTGGAGCTATAAATACTGCATGTACCAAATATGACGAAGGTCCAAGTTTAAGTCTTAGATCAATAAATAAGAGAATTACTGGTACATGGATAATTGATAATATTCTAATTAACTCAATCCCAATTACGGAAGAACAATTGAATTCACAAAAAAATGAACGACTATTGATATTTCCTGATAATACAGGAAAAAGTGTCTATTTAATAATTCAAGATGAAGTCATTATTGATTCCTTAAGTATTGATTTCAATTGGAATTTGTCAGAAGACAAACTTATATATCGAGAACAAAGGCAATTAGGAGACAATTTACTAGATTGGACTGAATCAAAAATTATCAAACTTTCTAATAGTGAATTTTGGATACAGAAAGTGGAAGAAACAGAAATGTATGTTTGGATTGAAGAATTTCGTTATAAAAAAATTCGAAATTAAAAAATTATATTAAATTTGTCTTCTGTAAACTAAATAATTAACATTAAAAAACAAAATTATGAAAAAGTATCTTGCAATTTTAACTTTGTTTCTGATTACTGCAGGAACATTTATGTCATGCGGAAAATACGAAGAAGGTCCCGCATTCAGTCTTTTAACAAAAAAAAGCCGCTTGAGCGGTACATGGGAAATTTCAGAAGTGCGTCAGAATGGAACTCTTATTGAAGAATTAAATACAAGCGAACTAATAGTGGAAATCACTTTTGAAAAAGATAATACCGGGAAATATGAATTTTTCGCCATGTTTTTTACTAACAGAATCAAATTCTTTGATGCTGAATTCGCTTGGGAATTTACATCTGATAAAGAAGATTTAAAAATTACAATTGATGAATCTACTATTAATATAATTCAAATTGGAGAAGACCAATTTGAATTCGAAACTGACGAATTTGTTGATTTTTTCAATATGGAGGCTAAAATATTACGATTAACTAAAGATGAATTATGGTTAGAAGAGGTAATGGAGGAAGCAGAAGTTGAAACTATAATTGGAATAAAACTTAAAAAACTCGAATAATTCTATTCAAAAAAAATATTGGAACCTGCAAGAAAAATCTTGCAGGTTTTTTTATCTTTATACTTCAAATATGAATTGAAAATGTAATGAAAATGATATCAAAACAAGAATTTCAAAGATTGATTTTGCAAGGCATTCCTAATGAATTGCCGGCACCGAAGGAGTTTGACCCAACTATAAATCATGCTCCTAAAAGAAAAGAAATATTAAGTTTAGAAGAAAAAAAGCTTGCTTTAAAAAATGCCCTCAGGTATTTTCCACAAAAATTTCATTTTGAACTAGCACCCGAATTTAAAGAAGAACTTGAGAAATACGGAAGAATATACATGTACCGTTTTCGCCCAGACTATGAAATAAGTGCCAGAAGTATCGACTGGTTTCCGCATAAATCGAAACAAGCAGCAGCAATTATGCTGATGATTTCGAATAATTTAGATTATGCTATCGCACAGCATCCACATGAATTAATTACCTACGGTGGGAATGGTGCGGTTTTCCAAAACTGGGCACAGTATCTGCTTACCATGAAATATCTTGCCGAAATGACTGATGAGCAGACACTTGTTGTTTATTCAGGTCATCCGATGGGTTTATATCCATCTCATAAAGATGCTCCGCGTGCTGTTGTTACAAACGGAATGATGATTCCAAACTATTCAAAACCAGATGATTGGGAAAAATTCAACGCTCTAGGAGTAACACAATATGGACAAATGACTGCTGGATCATACATGTACATAGGTCCTCAGGGAATAGTACATGGTACAACAATTACAATCCTAAATGCTGGCAGAATGATTTCCAAAAAAGGAGAGGGAATTGAAGGAAAACTTTTAATTACTTCCGGTCTTGGAGGAATGAGCGGTGCACAGCCAAAGGCGGCAAACATAGCCGGAATTGTAAGTATTTGTGCAGAAATAAATCCTAAAGCAGCCACCAAAAGACATGAACAAGGATGGGTTGACGAACTAATCGATGATGTTGATTTAGCAATTGACAAGGCTTTAGAATGGCAGAAAAAGGGGAAAGCACGTTCTATTGCTTATATCGGAAATATTGTTAATATCTGGGAAAGAATTGTAGAGAGAAATGTTTTTGTTGACATGGGAAGTGACCAAACCTCCCTTCACAATCCTTGGGCAGGAGGATATTATCCTGTAGGATATACCTACGAAGAATCTAACAAATTGATGGCTGAAAAACCAGAAGAATTTAAAAAAGCTGTACAAGAATCTCTACGAAGACAAGTAAAAGCAATCAATACTTTAACCGAAAAAGGCATGTACTTTTTTGATTATGGTAATGCATTTCTACTTGAAAGTTCAAGAGCAGGTGCCGATATTATGGCTGAAAACGGAATAGATTTCAAATATCCTTCATATGTACAAGATATAATGGGTCCAATGTGTTTTGATTATGGTTTCGGTCCTTTCAGATGGGTGTGCACATCAGGCGAGCCTGAAGACCTTGATAAAACAGATATAATTGCAATGCGCGTACTTGAAGAAATTGCTGCAACCGCTCCAGACGAAATCAGTCAGCAAATGAAAGATAATATTAAATGGATTAAAGAGGCAAAACAAAATAAACTTGTTGTGGGCTCTCTAGCAAGAATACTATACGCCGACGCTGAAGGAAGAATAAAAATTGCTCAAGAATTTAATAAAGCTATAAAATTCGGCGAAATTAAAGCCCCAATAGTACTAGGCAGAGACCATCACGACGTATCGGGAACAGACTCGCCATTTAGAGAAACATCTAATATTTATGACGGAAGCAGATTCACTGCCGATATGGCTATCCATAATGTTATTGGAGATGCATTTCGTGGTGCAACTTGGGTGTCGATACACAATGGTGGCGGTGTTGGATGGGGCGAAGTTATAAATGGAGGATTTGGAATGGTACTAGATGGAACTGAAGACTCAGACCGTAGATTACATATGATGTTGCTATGGGATGTAAATAATGGTATCAGCAGAAGAAGTTGGGCAAGAAATCCTGAAGCAATATTCGCAATAAAAAGAGCAATGGAGGCATATCCGGAAATGAAAGTTACAATACCCGAAATTGCTGACGATGAATTAATAAATTCAATATTCTGATTATATATTAACTAAAACTTAAATAATGAAAACAATAAATTTAATAAGCCTAGTGCTAATTGCTGTTATTATATTTTCAGCATGTGGCAGATCATTAATTAACAGAGAAAGTAATAAATCACAAGACTTATTTATTTCACAAGAAATGATAGAAAGTACAGTTAAAGAATTAGTAGAAATTCATGGTGATTCTGAAAAAAGTAGAATCGAAAGAGGCATATCACAAGCAGCAGGTTTATGGACTGAAACTGATGGCTCCTTTGATGACTTTAAAGAATTTTGTTTAGAAAACTATATTGCAGACCCAGATGAAAGATACAGAGCATTTCAAAAGCTTGAAAGAAATTTCGAAATTCTTTTTGGCTCATTTAATTATATTTCGGTAAGACTTATGAAACCTCTGCACCTTACTGAATTCGGCGAAATTCATCCAGTTGACCATATGTTTGGTGCATACTCTGCTTCATCACATCTATTCGAAGACCTTTACAACAATAAAATTGCTTTTTATACAGCATTAAATTTTCCTGCGTTCTCACTTACCGAAAAAGCAAATAATGCTGATACTTGGACTAGAAAAGACTGGGCATTTGCACGAATGGGAGATCTTTTTATTTCAAGAGTCCCTCCTGCCTTGCTGCAAGAAGCTTCCACTGCAAGAGCTCAAGCCGGATCATACATAGATAATTACAACATATATATGGGCAAACTGCTTGACAAGAACAATAATTCATTATTTCCTGAAGATTTAGTTTTGATATCACACTGGGGATTAAGAGACGAATTAAAATCTAATTACAGCCAAGGAGAAACCGCATATCAAAAACAATTAATGATTTATGAAGTAATGAAAAGGATTATCAGACAAGAAATTCCCGTTGAAGTTATCAATTCAGGAGATTATTTCTGGAATCCATATGAAAATAAGATATTTAGTGAAGGGAAACAAATTGACTTTAAACCTGAAGAAAATGCAAGATTTCAAATGATGATAAATCAGTTTCGTGCACATTATGCTATGGATAAATATAATTCCGTTTATCCTACCTACATTCAACGCGCTTTCGACCAAGGTATGGAGTTAACCCAAAAAGAAGTTGAAGAATTGTTCATTGGCTTTATAAGTGCCCCTGAAATTGCAAAAGTCGCAGAACTAATTAAAAAAAGATTGGGAAGAGATTTGCAGCCATTCGACATTTGGTATGATGGTTTTAAAGCGAGAACCGAACTTAATGAAGAAAAATTAGATGAAATCACCCGAAAAAAATATCCAACTGCAACGGCATTAGAAAACGACATCACAAGAATTCTGATACAACTCGGATGGACAAAAGAAAAAGCAGAATTCATTTCATCAAAAATAGTAGTTGAAGGTTCTAGAGGAGCCGGACATGCTTGGGGTGCAGCAATGAGAGACGACGTAGCTCATTTAAGAACAAGAGTTGGTGTAAACGGAATGGACTACAAAGGATATAATATTGCAATTCACGAGCTTGGACATAATGTTGAACAAGTCCTTACTCTTCATGATGTTGATTATTATATGATGAATGGAGTTCCAAATACAGCATTTACAGAAGCAATAGCGTTTATGTTTCAATATAAAGATTTGGAATTGCTAGGTCAAAAATCTTCTGAAGACATTGCAATTATTGAAGCATTAGCTGCCCTTGATAATTGCTGGCAATCATACGAAATAATGGGTGTTTCTCTTGTCGATATGTACATATGGCAATGGTTATATGAAAATCCTGAAGCAAATGCAACTGAGCTCAGAAACCAACTCGAAATTATTGCAATTGATGTTTGGAACAAGTATTATGCGCCAGTATTTGGAGTAAAAGACAGCCCTATTCTAGGCATATATTCGCATATGATAACTTCTCCATTGTACTTGTCAAATTATCCTATAGGAAAACTTATCGAATTTCAAATTGGAGAGTATATCAAAGATAAACACTTTGCAAACGAAGTAACAAGAATGCTTGTACAAGGTACCCTAATCCCTCAGGAATGGATGAAAAACGCTGTAGGATCTGAAATATCCGGACAGCCAACCCTAAATGCTGTTAGAAAAGCCTTAGAAATTATTAAAAATTAAAGATAATTGATTAAAGATTATTTCAAAAAATCTATAATATCATTACCGGTCTTTAAATCTTTGCCGGTAATGATATTATTATCATTTATATTACAAGGCTGCCAAAAAAATGAAACAGTAAATAATGAAATAATTATAATTTTCAGGCTCGACGACTATTCGCCATTTAGTCACACACACACAGAAATTCAAATATTTGAAAGTTTCGCAAAACACTCTTACAAATTAAATCTTGCTGTTATACCTTTTACAAATAATGATAATCAACACTCACTTTCAGCAGAAGATTATTCGCTTGATTCTATAAAAGAAAATCTTTTAAAAGAATATCAACAGAGACAAATTATCGAAATAGCTCTTCACGGCTATAATCATAAAGCCATAGACTACAATAAAACTTATCTTACGGAATTTAAAGACCTAGACTATGAACTCCAATACAACAGAATTAATATTGGGAAATCATATCTTGAGGGAATAATCGAAGAACCCATAAACATATTTGTTCCTCCTTGGAATTCATACGATAAAAATACAATTTTAGCTTTATCAAACTCAGGCTTTACAATTTTATCTGCTGATACGCAAGGAGAGTACTTAAAAAATAATGATATTGCCTATATTCCATTTACATGCGAATTATATCAACTTAAAGACCTTATAAATAAAATTGAAAACTCAGCCCAATCTAGACCTGCATGCATTATTGCACTTTTCCATCCGACAGATTATTTTTCAACTTATGACGCAGCAAAACATACTGATACAAAAAGTCTCGACAGTCTGTTAACATACATCAGAAGTAAAAATAACATTCGGGTTATGACTTTGAATGAATATATGGTGCAGCAAAATGAATTAAGTTATTCCAGACTGAAATATAATACTAAAATTCATAATTTAAAAGAGTACTTACCACCATTTCTGAACGAAAATTTATATTATCAATACTATTCCGAAAAAGACAGATATATTTTCAGACAAATACTCTTAAAATTATCATTATATTATATTGTTCTTTTTGTGGTTTCAATATTTCTTTATATAAGTTCATTAAAATTAGTAAAACTCCTTTTCTTGAAGATTAAAATATCTGAAAAAAACTTAGAATATTTATTAAAACTTTACAGATTAATATTAGGAATTAGCTCATTAATACTTGTAATATATGCAGTTCATGACTTTGATATAAACTACAGAGGCTTAAGTGTTTTAATATTTATGTCAGGAATTATAATAAGCTTATTTACAATAAAGCCAAGACTAAAAAATTTAAACAATAAAAGTACTGCTTATTGATTTATAGCTATAAACCTTACTTATTACATCGGCAAATAATGGACCTACAGATAATACCTTAATTTTTGAACTTTTAGAAAGGTCTACAGGTATTGAGTTTGTTGTAATTAATTCTATTATTGAAGAGTTTTCTATTCTTTCGTATGCCGGGCCCGACAATACTGGATGTGTTGCTACAGCACGAACACTTTTTGCGCCTTTCTGCATCATAATGTCAGCAGCCATTGCCATTGTACCGGCTGTATCAACCATATCATCAAGAATAATGACATTTTTATCTTTAACCTCACCGATTATTGTCATTTCTCCAACAGTATTTGCCTTTTCTCTGGTTTTATGAGAAATAGCCATATCGCAATCCAAAAAATGAGAATAAGCCTTAGCTCTTTTTGAGCCTCCCATATCTGGTGATGCAATTACCAAATCTGTAAGATTCAAATTTTTAATATAAGGAACAAAAAGAGTTGATGCATAAATATGGTCTACCGGAACATTAAAGAAACCTTGTATTTGGTCGGCGTGTAAATCCATAGTCATAACCCTATCTACACCCGATGCAGTAAGTAAATCTGCAATTAGTTTTGCTCCAATTGCCACGCGAGGCTGATCTTTTCTGTCCTGCCGAGCAAACCCAAAATAAGGAATAACAGCAACTACTTTATAAGCTGATGCCCTTTTCGCAGCATCAACCATAAGCATTAGTTCAAAAAGATTATCTACTGGAGGAAAAGTACTTTGAATTAAAAAAACAGTACAACCACGTACAGTTTCATCAAGACTTGTTAGAAATTCCCCATCACTGAACTTTGTAAATGAACTTTTTCCCAAACTCAAAGATTCTCCCTGTAAAGGATAATTATTCACAATTTCTTCAGCCAAATAACGACTAGCAGAACCTGAAAAAAATTTAATAGGTGATTGCATTACATATAATTTTTAATGTTTCACAAAAATATAAATTCAAATGCTATTATACCTACTTTTCAAATCCTTTTGACTTTAAACTTTTCAACAATTGTTGAAAAAATAATTGCAGCATAATACTCTTATTTTCAACAAAATAAAACCAAATAATCTTTAGTAGCATTTTTCAGAAAAAAAATAATAATTATTTAACATTTATCAGGTTTTTCGGTTATTGTTTTAATTATATTTGCATAGCGAGGCTTGAAGAGTAATATACATACAAAAATAACTTCTTAAATTATGAAGGATTTCACCAGACTATTTGGTTTTAGTGCTATTTTTTTATTAGTACTAATGATTAAACCTGTAAGTTCCCAAACTAATATCGTAAATGAAAATATTCAAACTTGGACTGCGAGAGGTTCTTATGGAACGTATACTCAAACAATAACTGTTGATGCAGGGACAGGTACTGTAAATATGGTTCAGTGCATTGTTCAACCTAGTGCAAGTGCTAGCGGTACAGGATCTCTTGGTAGAGTGCAAATGCAAGGGGCAAACGGAATACTTGAACTCCCTGAAGTGCCATCAGTAAGTAATATTAGTTTCAATATAGTTGCTGGTGGAGCCGGTAGAACTGTTAAACTCCAAGAATATAATGGTTCTTCTTGGGTAGATATCGTAACATTTACAGGTATTGGAACAATAGGAGCTACATATTCTCATAGTATAAATTCAGCCTCCGCAAAAAGTTTAAGACTTGCATCTCCAAGTGCAGCTATATATGTTCATGATATAATCATAACAGATTTCTCATCTGCAAACTATCCCGACTGGTGTAATCTGCAGTGGCCCTCAAGTGGTACAATAGTAATCGGCAATGAATTTTTAGTGTATTCTCAGATTTATGAAGATGGAGTTACAAACCATGCCGGACAAGGTGCTGGGATTAGTGCATGGATTGGTTATAATACGGCAAACACGAACCCTTCAACTTGGACTAACTGGGTCGCAGCAACATATCACGGAGATTCAGGAAATAATGATGAATACCGGGCTGATATAGGCTCAGTAATACCCGCAACCGGAACATATTATTATGCAAGCAGATTTACCGTTGATGGCACAAATTATTCCTACGGAGGATTTAATGGAGGTTTTTGGGATGGAACAACTAATGTTTCCGGTGTCCTAACTGTAAATGCTAACTATCCCGACTTTTGTAATCTGCAATGGCCCCCTTCGGGAACTATCACAACCGGAGGAGAATTCCTCGTATATGCTAAAGTTTATGAAGAGGGTGTAACAAACGGAGAGGGACAAGGTCCCGGCATTTCTGCATGGATAGGTTACTCAACAGACAACACAAACCCTGAAACATGGACAAATTGGGTTGCGGCTGACTATAACCTTAGCATCTTAAATGACGATGAGTATATGGCAGATATTGGCTCGATTATTTCCTCTGCTGGGACTTATTATTACGCATCAAGATTTACTGTAGATGGATCTAATTACTCATACGGAGGATATAACGGAGGTTTCTGGAATGGAACAACTAATGTATCAGGAGTATTAACAGTAAACGCAAACTTACCTGATTGGTGTAACTTGCAATGGCCTGAAAACGGAGACATAAGTGAAGGAGGGGAATTTCTTGTCTATGCTCAAGTATATAAAGCCGGAGTAACTGAAGCTGCAGGACAAGGAGATAACGTAAGCGGATGGATTGGGTACAGTACAGAAAATACAAATCCAAATACATGGACAAACTGGATACCTGCATCATTCCATAGCCAACAAGGAGGCAATGATGAATTTATAGCTGATATAGGATCTGGACTTAGTTCAGGAACATATTACTACGCTAGTCGATTTAAAGTTAATCCGAATGCAGACGAATTCTCATATGGTGGTTTTAATTCTGGTGGTGGAGGATTTTGGGATGGTAGCACAAATGTATCCGGAGTACTAAACATCACTAAGCCAATGATAACAACCTCTGAATCAGAATTATCCGGCTTTACTTATATGGAGGGAGAAGGACCAAGTGCAGAACAGAATTTTACTGTATCTGGCAGCAATCTTATTGCAGATATAACTTTAACTCCGCCTACAAATTATGAAATTTCAACCGGAACTGGTGTTTTGTTTTCTCCTGAAAATCCTTTAATTTTAACTCAAACTGGTGGAACAGTAAACCCTATTACCGTTTATGTCAGATTAAAATCAGGACTACTAGAAGCAGAATATAATAATGAATTTATAACACTAAGTAGCTCAAATGCAGTTAATAAAACTGTGATTCTTAATGGCGAGGTTACTGAATATGACAATTCTTGCGGTACAGAAACATTTGATAATTTTACAGCTACCGGATCACCATACACATCAGGCACTTTTCTAGGACAAGATGGTTCTACCTGGACATACACAGAAGCTAGAGGCGATTATGAAATAACCGGAAAAGCTTTAATGATTGGAAAAGACAGAACTCCTCAGTCAAACCTAGTTTCAGGAACAATCATTGGAGGTGTTGGAACAATCAGTTTTGATTATATGCAAGCTTTCTCTGCAAATGTAAACCTCAACATTATGATTAATGATGTAGTGGTAGGCAATGTTAAAAGTTCATCTGAACAAAGTATAATAAAAAACTCAGGAGAAATAATAGTTAATCAGACAGGAAATTTCGTTATTAAATTCATAAATGTCAATAATAGTGATGGTCAAGTAGTAATTGATAATATTACGTGGACATGTTTTGAAGCAGCATGTTTTACACCTGAAAACCACGCATCTGCTATCTCTGTATCATCAATCAATGATAATTCTGCAAATATTTCGTGGACAAATGGAGATGGTACTAATAGAATAATTCTTATGAAGGAAGGCTCTGATGTTGACGAAATACCTGCAGATAATACCTCATATACTGCTGACAATACGTTTGGAAACGGGTCTGAAATTGGAACTGGAAATTTTGTAATTTTTAATGGAACGGAAAGCAATTTTTCTGTTAACGGATTAATTCCCGGGAAAACTTATTTTTTCAAAATTTATGAATATGCTTGTGCCGAAGGTGCGGAACAGTATTATACCGGAGGAACACCTGCTAACGGGACATTCTACACTAGACCTGCAACACCCACCGGATTTACTGCGGGTTGTATTACAAATACAGAAATAAACCTTAGTTGGTCTGCTCCTACAGGAGATTTCGACGGATACTTGCTTATTGCTAGAGAAAACACTTCAGAACATTCAGTAAATAGTCTTGACCCATCTTCTCAAACACATAATACGAACTATTCGATTGCACCAAGTTATGGATCTACAAGTCCTGAGTCTAGAGTCTTGTATTTAGGAACAAATACCTTTGCAAATATTTCAGGCTTAAGTACTGGTACATCATATACTTTTAGAGTATATGCTTACAAGATAGGTATAGGAGATTACAAGTATTCAACAAGTACAAGCACTACTAGAGAAATCTCTTTGAACAATGTTACAGGTGCAACAGCATTGGCTCTTAATGGATCTGCAATGGTTTCTTGGTCAAATCCTCCTTCAGCATGTTTTGATGAAATTCTTGTAGTTGCGAACGAAACTGCAGGCTTTGATTTTACTCCAACCGGTGATGGCTCATTATATATTGCAGACAACCACTACTCAGTTCCTAATCAGATTGTACATAAAGGTAACAGCGATTTTAATAGTATTGATGTTAGCGGACTAGTGAATGGAAATTCATATTACTTTGAAATTTTTGTAAGGAAAGGCACAGAATGGAGTTCTGGTGTAGAAGTGTCTGTAATTCCTGCAGATGTTACAATTCTTGAAAGCGGAGATATCGCAATAATTGCAGTAAATACGCAGTATCTAGAGTCTGGTGGTGATGATGAGTTTTGTTTTATTGCATTCAAAGACATTAAAGAAGGTACCTCCATTGAATTTACCGACAATGGTTACGAACGAATTAGTGAAGGATTATGGGGCGATACCGAAGGCACAATAAGATTTACAAGAAACTCAGGTGGAGACATCCCAGCAGGAACACCTATTTGTATTCGTGGAGCAGGATATCAACCAACAGCATTCTCAATTCAGGTTTGCGGAGTATCAGATGATGCAAATTGGAGTTTTATGTCCTTGAATGGATCAACAGATTTTAACTTAAACTCCGATGATCAGATTTGGATTTTCCAAAACGGAACATGGATAAATCCTGCAGGAAGTCATAATGCAGTATATTCAGGCAACATTGTTTGGGGTTGGACAGGTATTGGCTGGGAAGAAAATCCCGGTTATTCGAGCACATCAGGATCAACTCTGGTTCCGGGAGCAGATTGTTTTAATTGCAATCTAGAAGGACTTGCAACAGCCGGAAAAGTGAAATATACCGGAGACATTAGCCCTGCAACACAAATTGATTGGATATTGAGAATTAATGACAAAAATAATTGGACTAATTATGCTAACAATACAGCATACAATTCTGAAGTCGGAAGAGACTATTCAGGAACTTGTATTAGTTTTGTTATAAATGAAGGTGGTTTTACATCCGGGAAATGGACGGGTCTCGCTGATAACGACTGGTTTTACTGTGCAAACTGGGAAAACCTAAAAATTCCCAACAAGACTATTGATGTAGATATACCCACTGTTGCAAATACACCTATTCTTCTATCAGGAAACGCGGAGTGTAAAAATCTAACAATAACCGGAAGTATTACTCTAAATCATAACGATGCGAATTTAAATGTTTATGGCAATTTCGAAAACAATGGAAATTTAACAGCAAATGCTGGTAAAGTAATTATGAAAGGAAATAACTCGGTTATTTCCGGAAGTTCTGATATTGCTTTTCATAATATTGATATAAATAAATATGATGCTAGCAATACATTAACTTTATTAAAAGATATATCAATTAACAATGTTTTAAATTTGCAAACCGGAGTTGTTATCACAAATGAATACAGAATTATTTCAAGATATGTAAACGAAGCAGCAATTACTGGATATGGATTAAACTCTTACATCTCAGGAAAACTACGAAGATATTTGAGTACAGCAGCGGAATACTCTTTCCCTGTTGGTTCCCCATCTATTCTTCAATTACTTACTCTTGAAATTAACACTGCAAGTAATTTGGATTATATTGATGTTGAATTTAAAACAGATGGTCTTGGATCTACAGATATTGCTTCTTTGGGCTTAGAGGTCATTGGTACACCTTTACAAACTATACTTGATGGAGGATATTGGACGGTTTCCCCAAATATTGAGCTTACAGATATTGATTATGATATTACTCTCAATCTCAGAGCATCTTCAAATGCCGGATTAGAAGCAGGACAGCATACTGTAATAAAACGAAGCAATTCAAGCGAAAACTGGGAACTGCAAGGAAATCATAATAATGCAACACAACAAATTGCAGGAGGGGTAGTTATTGCAAAAAGAACTGCTTTAACCGAATTTTCTGAATTCGCAATTGCAAAGCATAACAATAATATCTTACCTGTAGAGTTTTTATCATTTACAGCCGAATGCCAAAATAATAAAACTCTTTTGAAATGGGTCACTGCAAGTGAAACAAATAGCGACTATTTCGAAATTCAATATTCAGTAGATGCTCGTAACTGGAAAAAAATAGACATAGTTGCTGCAGCAGGATACTCAAACAGCCTTATCT
>OBJA01001034.1_pt1 | contig 20854 bp, 28 predicted proteins | sample 1519751 | NCBI WGS metagenome assembly OBJA01 (sample SAMEA3881238, study PRJEB22517) | soil metagenome | biome: lake sediment; feature: soda lake sediment; material: sediment, water from around vicinity | place: India | collected 2013-12-23 | depth 3 m
GTCTCTGTTTGACACAAGACCATTTTGTCTCATAACTTCAAAATCAAAATCAGTAATGTTGTGTGTTTCAGCAATTCTTTGTAAAATACTAACATTAATTCCTTTGTATTCAACTCTGTTTATATTTTTGAAACCGAATTTAGGAACTGTTCTTTGCAATGGCATTTGTCCTCCTTCGAATCCGGATTTTCTTTTGTATCCTGACCTTGATTTTGCACCTTTATGTCCTCTAGTTGAGGTTCCACCTTTTCCAGATCCTTGTCCTCTTCCGATTCTCTTTCTATTTTTAACCGAACCCTCTGCAGGTTTTAAATTACTTAAATTCATAACAGTACTAATTAAAAATTATAATTTTTCAACTTTTACAAGGTGATTAACCTTAGTAACCATTCCTAAAATTTGAGGACTATCTTCATGCTCGACAGTTTGATGCATTTTTTTTAATCCTAGTGCATCTAGTGTGTTTTTCTGACGTGCAGTACTGCCTATCCTACTTTTTATCTGTGTAACTCTAATTTTACCCATTTTAAAAAAATATTATCCGTTAAATACTTTATCAAGATTCACCTGTCTATGTTCAGCAACAGTATAAGCATCTCTCATTTCAATCAGAGCGTTTACAGTCGCTTTCACAAGATTATGTGGATTTGAAGATCCTTTTGATTTTGCCAAAACGTCTTTAATTCCGGCACTTTCTAAAACAGCACGCATAGCACCCCCAGCTTTAACCCCAGTCCCAGATGATGCAGGCTTTAACCATACCTTTGCTCCTCCGAATTTTGCAGATTGCTCATGCGGAACAGTGCCATTTATAACAGGAACTTTAATTAGGCTTTTCTTAGCATCTTCAACACCCTTAGCTATTGCAGAAGTTACCTCTCCAGCTTTGCCTAGGCCGTATCCCACTACACCATTTTCATCTCCAACTACAACAATCGCACTAAAACTAAATGTTCTACCACCCTTTGTAACTTTTGTAACTCTTTGAATGCTAACTAACCTGTCAATTAACTCAAGGTCTGTTGTTCTAACTTTTCTAATGTTTTCTGACATATCTTAAAATTTTAAACCTCCCTCTCTGGCACCTTCTGCCAAGGATTTAATTTTACCATGATACAAATATCCGTTTCTATCAAATACAATCTGATTAATTCCGGCTTCCACTGCTTTCTCAGCAATTTTTTTCCCAACCAACTTTGCTTTTTCGCATTTTGTAGTTTTTAGCTCTTCAATTTCCTTAATCTTTGAAGTTGCCGAAATCAATGTTACTTCGTTTACGTCATCAATAAGTTGTGCACTGATTTGTTTGTTGCTACGGAAAACACTCAGGCGCGGACAGCTGGGAGTCCCGGAAATATTCCTGCGGATTCTCCTTTTTATTTTAAACCTTCTTTCTTTCTTAGATAAAGTCATTGTCTTAATCTTTTAATTATTTATACCTTAGCTGATTTGCCAGCTTTCTTACGTAATTCTTCTCCTACGAATTTAATCCCTTTACCTTTATATGGCTCAGGTGGTCTGAATGATCGAATCTTCGCTGCAACTTGTCCAAGCAATTGTTTGTCATAACTTTTCATTACAATTATAAAATTGCTTCTCTTTTCGCTTTTACATTCAATTTTGATTTCGTCAGGAATTTTGAACAAAATTATATGAGAATAACCCAAAGCTAATTCGAGAATCTGATCTTGACACGAAGCTTTATATCCCACACCAACTAATTCTTGCTCAACAGTATAACCTTTCGATACTCCTTCGACCATATTATTGATCAATGAGCGGTATAATCCGTGCATTGCTCTATGCTCTTTATTATCAGAAGGTCTAATAACCAATAATTCATTATCTTTCTGTTCAACTGTTATCTCTGGATTAATTTGCTGAGACAATTCTCCTAAAGGTCCTTTAACAGTAACAAGATTATTATTATCAATCTTCACTTCAACCTTTTCAGGTATTGTTATAGGTAATTTACCAATTCTAGACATTATTTAATTTTTTTAATAAACATAACACAATACTTCTCCTCCGACTTTTGAAAGCACAGCTTCTTTATCGGTAATCACCCCTAAATTCGTTGATAGAATTGCAATACCCATTCCATTTAAAACTCTAGGGATTTCTGATGAAGGTACATATTTTCTCAAGCCTGGCTTACTTATTCTAACAAGTTTTTTTATTGCCGGCGTCTTTGTAACAGGATGATATTTCAAAGCTATTTTAATATTTCCTTGCAATCCGTCATCCTCAAACTTATAATTCAATATGTATCCTTTATCAAATAGAACTTTAGTAATTTCTCTTTTAATATTGGAGCCTGGTATTTCTACTATTCTATGATTTGCCATGATGGCATTTCTGACTCTCGTTAAATAATCTGCAATCGGATCAGTCATTCTTTTAAATTTATAATATTACCAACTAGCTTTTCTAATTCCCGGAATTAATCCTGCTGAAGCCATTTCACGAAATACAATACGGCTCACTCCGAACTGTCTGATAAACCCTTTAGGTCTACCTGTTTGGCTGCAACGATTATGCAATCTCACTTTTGATGAATTTCTAGGCAATTTGTGTAATGCTTCGAAATTTCCTTCTTCTTTATATTTTTCTCTTTTTTCCGCGTATTTTTCTACGAGTTTTTTTCTTTTAACTTCGCGGGCTTTCATTGATTCTTTTGCCATACTAACTCTTTTTTAAGTTTTTGAATGGTATTCCGAATTCTCTCAACAGAGCATATCCCTCTGCATCAGTATCTGCTGATGTTACGAAAGTAATATCCATACCAAGTATTCTATGAATTTTATCAATATCTATTTCTGGGAACACTATTTGTTCTGTAATTCCTAGAGTATAATTTCCTTTCCCGTCGAATTTGTAATTAAGACCTCTAAAGTCTCTAATACGAGGCAAGGCAACACAAATTAATCTTTCAAGAAATTCATACATTCTTTCTCTTCTGAGTGTAACTCTAACTCCAATTGGCATTTTTTTACGAAGTTTAAAGTTCGAAATATCCTTTTTAGAAAGTGTTGCAACTGGTTTTTGACCTGTAATAAGAGTCATTTCTTCAATCGCAATATCAATCAATTTCTTATCAGCAATTGCTTGTCCAAGTCCCTGATTTAGGACAATTTTTTCTAATTTAGGAACCTGCATAATGCTTTTATATCCGAACTCTTTCATCAGGTTTGGAATTATTTCTTCCTGATATTTTTTTCTTAATATGGGTGTATATTTATCCATTATTTAATTTCCTCCCCAGATTTTTTTGAATAACGTACATATTTATTGTTATCTCCAAGTTTTTTCCCTACTCTGGTTGGTTTACCGGATTTTGGATCAGTAAGCATAATATTCGAAATGTGAATTGGCGCTTCTTTTTTTACTATACCTCCCTGAGGGTTTTCAGCATTTGGTTTTGTGTGTTTTGAAATAATATTTACTCCTTCAACCAAGGCTCTGTATTTTTTTAAATCGATAGTAAGAACTCGCCCTTGCTGTCCTTTATTTTCACCGGCAATTACAACTACGGTGTCTCCTTTTTTAATATGTGATTTCATAGCCATTTTTATTCCTTTTTTATAATACTTCAGGTGCTAACGAAACAATTTTCATATATTGTTTTTCTCTCAATTCTCGAGCGATAGGACCAAAAATACGGGTTCCTGTTAGTTCTCCTGCTGCATTTAATAAAACGCAAGCATTATCATCGAATCTAATATAGGATCCGTCAGGTCTTCTAACTTCCTTTTTAACTCTGACAACGACGGCTTTTGCCACGCTACCTTTTTTTATGTTGCCTCCGGGTAAAGCAGATTTTACGCTAACCACGATTTTATCTCCGATAGAAGCATATCTTTTACCAGTACCGCCAAGCACTCGGATACACAAAACCTCTTTTGCTCCACTGTTATCCGCAACGTTTAATCTAGTTTCTTGTTGAATCATGACTATTTAACTTTTTCAATAATGTCCACTAATCTCCAATTTTTGTTTTTGCTCAAGGGACGTGTTTCCATAACTTTCACAACATCACCAATATCACAAATATTTTTATCGTCGTGAGCAACCAGTTTACTGGTTTTATTTACGAATTTCCCGTATTTGGGATGTTTCTCTTTTCTTTTAACAGCAACAACAATAGACTTATCCATTTTATTGCTGACAACGGTTCCAATACGTTCTTTTCTTAAATTTCTGCTATTTTCCATAGTATACTACTATTTATTATCATTTAATTCTCTTTTTCTTAGCTCCGTTTTAAGTCTCGCGATATCCCTTTTAACATCTTTCAATATTTGTGGGTTATCTAGTGGAGAAACTGCATGGTTAAGTCTGAGCTTTGTAAGCTTTGTCTTAACATCGCCGATTCTCTCTATAAGTTCCTTTGTGGATAATTCCAATACTTCTTTATTCTTCATCGTGCCAAATATTATTCATTAATATCATAATCATGCCTTACAACAAACTTCGTTTTTATTGGAAGTTTTTGAGCAGCTAACCTCAAGGCCTCTTTAGCAAGTTCAAAAGGAACTCCTTCCGCTTCAATAATTATTCTACCAGGACTTACTGGAGCGACAAATCCTTCTGGCGCACCTTTACCTTTTCCCATCCTTACCTCAGCAGGTTTTTTTGTAATAGGCTTATCGGGAAATATTCTAATCCAAATCTGCCCTTGTCTTTGCATTTTTCTCGTTACAGCAATCCTTGCAGCTTCTATCTGGCGTCCAGTGATCCAATGAGATTCTAGGGCTTTTATTGCAAATGATCCAAATGCTATTTGATTTCCGCGTTGGGCATTACCTTTCATTTTGCCTTTCTGCTGTCTTCTGTATTTTGTTTTTTTTGGTTGTAACATATCTTTAATTTTTCAGATATTATTTCCTTCTCTTTCTATTATTATTACCACTGTGCATGCTAGGTCTTTTTTTGTCCTGTGCTGCTTTGCCAACATGAGGAGTAAGATCTCTTTTTCCATATATTTCTCCACGACAAATCCAAACTTTAACTCCTAATAATCCTGTCTTTGTAAGAGCTTCAGCAAGAGCATAATCGATATCTGCTCTAAGTGTATGCAGAGGAGTTCTTCCTTCTTTATACATCTCTGATCTAGCCATTTCAGCTCCATTTAATCTTCCAGATACCTGAACCTTTATTCCCTCAGCTCCCATTCTCATTGTTGATGCAATAGCCATTTTTACAGCACGACGATATGCAATTTTTCCTTCAATTTGTCTTGCAATATTGCTTGCTACTAATTCTGCTTCAAGTTCTGGTCTTTTTATCTCAAAAATATTTATTTGAACATCTTTATCTGTAATTTTCTTTAATTCTTCTCTTAAGATATCAACCTCACTACCACCTTTACCAATAACAAAGCCTGGTCTTGCAGTATTGATTGTGATAGTGATCATTTTCAAAGATCTTTCAATTATAATTTTTGCAACACTTGCTTTATCTAGACGAGCGCTCAGATAACGACGAATTTTTGCATCTTCGGCAAGGTTTGCGGCATATTTGTTTCCTCCATACCAATTAGAATCCCAACCTTTGATGATTCCAAGTCTATTGCTTATTGGATTACATTTTTGTCCCATGAATTTATTCGTTTTCGTTTTCTAATACTTTTTCTACTTTACTATCGACCACAATTGTCACATGATTTGATCTTTTTCTAATTCTGTTGGCTCTTCCTTGTGGCGCTGGTTTAATTCTTTTTAAGGCTCTTCCTGAATCAACAAAAATTTCCTTAATAAACAATCCTACTTCTTCCATTCTACTACCTTCATTTTTAGTTTGCCAATTTGCAACAGCCGACAATAATAACTTTTCTAAGTCAATTGATGCTGATTTTGGAGAGAATTTCAAAATATCCAGAGCTCTTTCTACTGAAACTCCTCTTATTTGGTCTGCTACAAGCCTCATCTTCCTAGGTGAAGTTGGACAGTTGCGAAGTATTGCAAAACTTTTATTACGATTTTCTTCTTTTCTGCTATTCGCTGTATTTCTTTTTCGTGCACCCATAATTAATATTTATTCAATTATTTGTTCTTTTTACCACCATGACCTCTGTAAGTTCTCGTTGGGGCAAATTCTCCCAGTTTGTGACCTACCATATTTTCAGTAACATAAACCGGAATAAATTTATTACCATTATGCACAGCGATGGTATTTCCCACGAATTCTGGTGGAATAACCGATGCTCTTGCCCATGTTTTTATTGCAGTTTTTTTTCCGCTTTCATTCAATTTTTCAACTTTTTTTTCCAGTTTAAAGTCAATGAATGGTCCTTTTTTAAGTGATCTGCTCATATTACATCAATTATTTTTTCCTTTTTTCTACAATATATTTATCGGTATCTTTTTTCTTATTTCTAGTTTTATAACCTTTAGCAAGAAGTCCCTTTCTTGACCTAGGGTGACCTCCTGATGAGCGACCTTCACCACCACCCATCGGGTGATCAACAGGATTCATAACAACCGGACGAGTTCTTGGTCTTCTTCCAAGCCATCTGTTTCTACCGGCTTTCCCAAGTCTTTCTAAGCCATGATCAGAATTTGATACACTACCTATTGTTGCTTTACAAGTTACTAATACGCGTCTTATCTCACCTGAAGGAAGCTTAACTATTCCGTATTTTCCTTCTCTGGAGACTAATTGGCAATATGAACCGGCACTACGTGCAAGCATGGCTCCTTGACCTGGACGTAATTCTATATTATGAATTACTGTTCCCAAAGGAATATCAGAAATATATAAAGTGTTACCTATCTCAGGTGAAATGTTTTTACCAGACACTATCTCCTGACCAACTTGAATTCCAGTTGGAGCAACAATATATCTTTTTTCTCCATCTGCATAACAAACTAATGCTATCCTTGCAGTTCTATTTGGATCATATTCAATTGTTTTTACAATAGCAGGCATGCCATCTTTATCTCTTTTGAAATCAATCAGTCTATAGCGTTTCTTATGACCACCTCCGATATATCTCATAGTCATTTTGCCCTGATTATTTCTCCCACCGGATCTTTTCTTACTAACCAACAAAGATTTTTCCGGTTTTGAAGTGGTAATTTCTTCAAAAGAGCTCTGGACTCTAAATCTTTGTCCCGGTGTTGTCGGTTTTAATTTTCTAACAGCCATTTCTTTATTTTATATATTGCTATAAAAATCAATAACTTCTCCCTGTTTAAGCGTTACAACAGCTTTTTTATATGAGTTGGTTTTTCCTTTTTGAACTCCACCTTTAGTAAAACGAGTTTTAGTTTTACCGCCATACCTCATTGTATTAACAGAATCAACTTTAATCTCATACATGGTTTCTACAGCATTTTTAATCTGTATTTTATCTGCTCGCTTATCCACAATAAACCCATACCTATTAAGGCTTTCAGCCTGTCCAGTCATTTTTTCGGTTATTATAGGTTTTAATAAAATATCCATTTCTTTAATATTTTAAGCTAAATTATTCTCAAAAACATCAATTGTTTTCTCTTCTAAGATTAAGACCGAAGCCTTTACAATGCCGTAAGTGTTTAATTCATTGGCAGTTATAACTTCAACCTGCTTCAAATTTCGAGATGACAAATATAAGGCTTTATTTTGATCTACCACAACAATTAATAATTTTTTATTCAATAAATTCAAATTATTAATAAAATTTGTAATATTCTTGGTTTTGATCTCTTCGAAATCAAAGTTATCAACAACAAGAATTTGATCATTTTTAGCTTTATAAGACAACGCTGATAATCTGGCAAGTTGCTTAAGCTTTTTATTTAGTTTAAATCTATAATCTCTAGGTTCAGGACCAAAAACTCTGCCCCCTCCACGAAATAATGGATTCTTAATGTCTCCGGCACGAGCTGTACCTGTACCTTTTTGCTTTTTGATTTTCCTAGTACTTCCAGCTACTTCACTACGCCCTTTTGATTTGTGAGTGCCTTGTCTGTTATTTGCAAGAAACTGTTTGCAGTCAAGATAAATAGCATGATCGTTTGGCTCAATGCCAAATATATCCAGATTTAACTCAACTTTTTTCTCTGTTTCTTGTCCGGCTTTATTATATACTGATACTTTCATTATCTTTCTATAATTAAATATGAACCTTTCGCTCCTGGAACAGAACCTTTAACAATTAAAAGATTACTTTCAGGAATCGTTTTCAATACTCTCAATGATATTAAACAAACTCTGTCATTACCCATTCTTCCAGCCATTCTCATTCCTTTGAATACTTTTGACGGGTATGATGATGCTCCGAGTGAACCCGGTGCTCTAAGTCTGTTATGCTGACCATGAGTTTGGTCTCCAACTCCGGCAAATCCATGCCTTTTAACAACACCTTGAAAACCTTTCCCTTTAGAGGTTCCGGTTACATCGCACCATTCTCCTTCGACAAAAATGTCGACAGTAATTTTATCTCCTACTGCAACTTCTATTTCATTTCCGTCTTTTTTAATTTTTCCAAATTCGGTAAATTCAATTAGTTTTTTCTTGGGAGATGTTCCTGCTTTCTGAAAGTGACCTTTCATAGCTTTGGTTGTATGCTTTTCCTTCTTTTCTTCAAAAGCAAGTTGCACTGCGTCGTACCCGTCAGTTTCTTTTGTCTTAATTTGGGTAACAACACAAGGACCTGCTTCGATTACTGTGCATGGAATATTCTTTCCCTCAACACTGTACATGGAAGTCATACCGATTTTTTTACCAATAATACCTTGCATTTCTTTAATTTTTACTTAATTAACTAGCTTTAATTTCCACTTCTACACCACTTGGTAGTTCAAGCTTCATAAGAGCATCGATAGTTTTGTTATTCGCATTTGCGTTGGTCATAAAAATATCAAGTACTCTTTTATGCGACGCCAATACAAACTGCTCCCTTGATTTTTTATTCACAAAAGTTGATCTGTTTACAGTAAAAATTCTTTTGTGAGTAGGCAAAGGGATAGGTCCGCTAACTACTGCTCCTGTAGCTTTTACAGTTTTAACGATTTTTTCGGCTGAACTATCAACCAAGTTGTAATCGTAAGATTTTAATTTTATTCTAATTCTTTGACTCATACCTAATTAAACTATATTATATATTTTAATTTAAATTTTAAAAAACAAACTTTCTACTTTCTAATAATTTATTCTGAATATCTGAACTCACCTTTTCATAATGAGAGAATTCCATACTATAAACGGCTCTTCCTGAGCTCAGGGTTCTAATTGCAGTGACATATCCAAACTGTTCTGCTAAAGGAACTTTTGCTTTAATAATTCTTGCAATCGAAGTATTATCCATACCTTCGATTGAAGCCCTTCTTCTGTTCAAGTCTGCTGAAATATCTCCAACATAATCTTCGGGTGTAAGGATATCAACTTTCATTATAGGTTCGAGCAGTGAAGTTTTCATTTTTTTTGTTGCATTGCTAAATGCTTGTCTTGCCACAATTGTAAAAGATAATTCATCACTATCAACACTATGATATGATCCGTCAATAAGCTCCACTCTTAACGACTGAAGCGGATTACCCGCAAGCGGTCCGTTTATCATTGCTTCTTTAAAACCTTTTTCTATAGCAGGAATATATTCTTTAGGAATTTTCCCTTGACTAATATTATTTACGAATTCCAATTCATTTTGGGTTTTGCCGGGACCAATATTTACAAGAATTTCAGCAAATCTTCCCTTGCCTCCGGTTTGTTTTTTAAATATTTCTCTATGTTGAATTGTCTCGTTAAGTTCTTCTTTATAATTAACTTGAGGTTTTCCTTGACTAATTTTTAATCCATACTCACGAATCAACCTATCAGCTAAAATCTCCAAGTGAAGTTCACCCATACCGTTAATGAGCGTTTGTCCTGACATCTCGTCGTGTCTTACAGTAAAAGTAGGATCCTCTTCAGAGAGTTTCGACAGAGCAATGTTCAATTTTTCAATATCTGCCTGCATTTCAGGCTCGACAGCCATCGATATTACTGGCTCTGGAAATTGCATTGATTCTAAAACTATCGGTTTGTTTTCATCGCAAATTGTGTCACCAGTAACAATATCTTTTAGTCCTGCAATTGCGCATATATCTCCAGCTTGTATAGATTCAATCTGAGTTTGTTTATTAGAATGCATCTGAAATATTTTTGTGACGCGTTCCTTCTTTCCTGCTCGGATATTATATAGCATCTGTCCTGTGGAGAATTTCCCACTATAAACTCTTAAATATGCAAGTTTTCCTATAAATGAATTTGCAACAATTTTAAAGCATAGAGCTGTAAGATTATCGTTATCATCTGGATTTCTAAATACTACTTCCTGATTTCTAGGATTAATCCCTTTTATTGCATCAACTTCAATTGGTGATGGTAAGTAATCGCAAATTGCATTAAGTAATAACTGTACACCTTTATTTTTAAAAGAAGATCCACAAAAAACCGGGATATATTTTCCTCTTAAAACAGCAATCTTTAACAAAGACTTGAATTCTTCGACAGAAATACTGCTTCTGTCGTCAAAAAATCTTTGCAACATTTCATCATCCTCTTCAATTACAGTTTCAATAAGCTTTTCTCTGTACTCATAAACCTCTTCTTTATACTCTTCAGGGATGTCTGCTATTAAGTACTCATTTCCTAATGTTTCGTCTTCAATTTCCCAAATATATGCTTTCTCTTCAATTAAATCAATAACTCCTCTAAAGCCTTCCTCTATTCCAAAAGGTATTTGCATTACCAAAGGGGAGGCTCCAAGTTTATCTGAAATTTGATTTACCACTCCGACAAAATCTGCTCCGACTCTGTCCATTTTATTAACATAAGCTATTCGAGGGACATTATATTTATCTGCTTGTCTCCAAACTGTTTCGCTTTGTGGTTCCACTCCTCCAACCGCACAAAAAACCGCGACTGCTCCATCAAGGACTCTTAAAGATCTTTCCACTTCAACAGTAAAGTCTACATGTCCCGGAGTATCAATAATATTAATTTTATACTTAGTTTGATTACAATTCCAGTATGTAGTAGTAGCTGCTGATGTTATTGTTATACCGCGCTCCTGCTCTTGTTCCATCCAATCCATAGTAGCGGTACCCTCATGCACTTCCCCAAGTTTATAATTAATGCCCGTATAAAACAGAATACGCTCAGTAGTTGTAGTTTTACCTGCATCTATATGAGCCATTATGCCAATATTACGAGTATTTACTAGTTCGGGGTTCATTTTCAGTTTTAAAATCTAAAGTGTGAAAATGCTTTATTTGCTTCTGCCATTCTGTGCATATCTTCTTTCTTTTTGAAAGCTCCACCTTCAGAATTATATGCAGACATGATTTCAGCAGCAAGTTTCTCGGCCATTGTTTTTCCGCTTCTTTTTCTTGCAACCATGATTAACCATTTGTGACTAACAGATATTTTACGATCTTGTCTTATTTCTGTTGGAACCTGAAAAGTTGCTCCTCCAATTCTACGGCTTTTAACCTCTACTGAAGGCGTAATGTTATCAAGAGCTTTTCTCCATATCTCTAGAGGAGAATCCTCTGAATCTTTCATTTTTTTCTCTACGATTTCCAACGCATCATAAAATATTCTAAAAGACAATGATTTTTTACCTTCCCACATCATATCGTTTACAAATCTTGTAACACGAGAATCGTTGAATACCGGATCAGGTAAAATCGGTCTCTTTTTTGGTTTTGATTTTCTCATTCTGTTTAAATCGTTTAATTATTTATTTTTTTGCTTTTTTTGGTCTCTTCGTTCCATATTTTGATCTTCTTTGAGTGCGTCCGTCAACTCCCGCTGTATCTAATGCTCCTCTAACAATGTGATATTTCACACCTGGAAGATCTTTAACTCTACCACCTCTGACCAAAACTATTGAGTGCTCCTGCAGATTATGTCCCTCTCCGGGAATATATGCATTCACTTCTTTACCGTTTGTAAGCCTTACCCTTGCAACTTTTCTCATCGCAGAGTTAGGTTTTTTTGGTGTCGTAGTAGTAACTCTCGTACATACACCTCTTCTCTGAGGACAAGAATCCAAAGAAGGTGATTTACTTTTGTCTTTTGTAACTTTACGTCCTTTTCTAACTAACTGTTGTATTGTCGGCATATTAACAATAATTTATATTTATTTACAATTCTTAAAAATTTCGGACTGCAAAAATAGATTATTTTTTTTTATTAACAATACATGTTTTGATTTTTTTTTAATTTTTCTGTTTTCAATGACTTATCGCTTTGTTAATAATTCATTTTAATGCTTTTTTTAGTCTATCTTTACGAAAAAAAATATGCATAGATAAAAGATATGCAAATAGGCATTATATTTGTAAAAAATAGATTTATTTTAAATATAAAGAAAATATGAAAACTACAATTACAATATCCTTTATTCTATTTATGACATTCTTTCTAATTCTACAAGGATGTGATCCAAATGGAAATAATAATTCTGATAAGATAATAGAGATTACCTCAGATATTAACTCTAAAACGGTATGGTCGGGAGCCAAAGTTTATATTATTAAAAAGAATGATTTTTATGTAAATGACACTCTATATATTGAGCCAGGCGCAATAATAAAGTTAACAACAGGTAAAGATATTACACTCTCTAATACCGTTGGGCAAAAAGGAGTTATCATTGCAAACGGTACAGAAGAGAATCCAATAATTTTTACATCATTTAAAGATGATTCTAACGGAGGAGACTCTAATATGGATGGAGGAAGCACCATTCCTGCTGCCGGAGACTGGGGTCCATTTGATTTGAATGGTACAAGCGGGTCTGAGTTCAGATACTGCAATTTTTTATATGGTGGTTATGGATTTCCAAATAGGGGAGCCTTAGTTTTAAGTGCGGCTCATGCAATAATAGAAAACTGTACTTTTGCGGATTGCAGAGGCGGAATTCAAAGCGGTTATTATATAGGAGCTCTTAATGCGTCAAATGCAATAAATACTTCAGTAATCAGAAATAATGTTTTTTATAACAATATTATTCCTCTTTCAATATTTGCTGAAATCAATCTCGATAATTCTAATCGATTTTCATCAAATGGCAAAACCAATGAGATGAACGGAGTATTTGTTGAAGGAAATATCGGAAGAAACACTTCTTGGGAGGAAACCGAAGTTGCGTTTGTGATAACCCAGTCGAATATGAACGTTGGAATAGGGAAAGTATTAAGCCTTGCAAATGAGGTTGTGATAAAGTTTGGACAAGCCTCAACATTAACTTTGCTATCAGGAGAGTCTTCATTAAACAACTATGACGGAAACGGAGTCTTTTTTACCTCATTAAAAGATGACTCACTAAAAGGTGACACGAACGGTGACGGAGGAAATAGTTATCCTGCTTCAGCAGACTGGACAGGAATATTTCTTGATGGCTATAAAACTATTGGCTATGCAGATTGGACAAACATTTTATACAGTAACCCTAACGCTGTTGTAAAGAACAATTAAGGTTTAACAATTATTAATTAATGATATAAGCTTGCAGTTTATTGATTCCTTCATAAAAGACTCAATATATTATATGATAAAAAACTAACAAAAAAAATAAAAGTATTTAATACTTTTGCTTATTCAACTAAAAAAATAAAAAACGGAAGTAGTATAAACAATAATTATAAAATATTTCATAATGATAAAGAAAATTGTAGCTCGCTATAAAAACTATAAAAAGCAGTCTTACTTAAATATGACTAAATCATATAAAACTAATTTTGCTTTTGCCGGCGTTGGTGGACACAGCATTTCAAACCTTTATCCTGTAATCCAATATTTAGGCGTTCCTATAAAAGAAGTATATTCCGGCAAGTTGTCAAATGCAGAGAAAATGGCTAGTAAATTTCATGGTGCCAAGGGAACTGATGATTTTCAATCAATATTAAATAACAATAACATAGATTCTGTTTTTATTTGTATTAATCCGGAAAAACATTTTGATTTTGTAAAATTAAGCCTTGATTCAGGGAAAAATGTTTTTGTAGACAAGCCTCCATGTTATACTTCATCTGAACTTGAAGAATTAATAATGTCTAAAAGAAAAGGCGGAAAAACTTGTCTTGTTGGCTTACAAAGACGATATTCAAAAGTTTATTCTTTATTAAAAACGAAAACAAAGAATGCCATAAACTATAATTATAAGTTCTATGCGGGTAGTTATCCAGAAGGAAATATTCTGCATGATTTGTTCATTCATCCTTTAGATACAATCATTTATCTTTTTGGCAAAGTTGTAAAGTCTGAAATCATGGTCACTAAAGGAAAATCAGGGATGAATATAAATATTTTAACCGAACATGAAAGCTCTTGCAAAGGCATAATTGAACTATCAAGCATGCATTCATGGCAAAAATTAGAAGAACATATGAGTATTACAACAAATTGTTCTGTTTTTGAAGCTATTTATCCGCAATTTCTTTGTGAAACAATGTATCAAGGAGATATTCTGGGTATTCCTCTTGAAAAAATTCGCCCCAAAAAGTATTCAACCAAAAAAGTTTATTTTGACAATAATTATTTAAATCCTATTACAGAAAGAAACACGCTTGCAGATCAAGGCTTTTATAACGAAATATTATCCTTTGTAAATATTTGCGAAGGAAGAAAAAACTCAAATAAGACAGAACTGCATGAAATGAAAGATTTGTATAGTTTCATTGAACAAATAAACAAAAAGATTAATTTGTAATTTATTAACTATGTTAGTATTTATAAGGATAAACTAATTACCAAACCTAAATCAATTTCATTTTTTCTCTAATATAAGATTGTGTATCTTGTTTTTTTCTTTTTGCCTCCTTCTTTTATCTGCGTTTACCATATATTCTTTGTGTTTTAGATTTGATTAGGCTATTAACTATGCAATCTTATTTTTATAGATTCGTAATTGTAGATAATCTATTTTTGTTCAACTATAACACTTCTGTCAAATTATAAAATTTGATCTAAATTTATATGCAAATGATGATGTTTTTATACTTGAGGATTCAATTGTACATTGACTAAATAACTAGGAAATTTATTTAGGGACTAAATCTTAAGGCATTAACCGGATACTGCAATATTTAAGTAATCCCGTCCAAAATAAATTTTTGGACTATAATGCTTTTTCTAGTTCGCATCATAGAATTTGCGTTAATAAAATCTTTGAGTGCATTGGTTCAACAGAAAAGCTGTTTGAGCTTTTGCGAGTTCTTTTCTGTCAGCAGACGAAAAGCTTTTTAGCTTTGCTGATTATAATCACACTCAATAAAACAAATAAATCTGTTTTATCTTCGTTTAGTCGCATATTTGCTTATTTTTGGCGATATCAAAAAAGTAAGTGCCCTTCCGGCATGAGAAAAAAAACGTTTAGGACACAATTTATATTTAAGTAATAAAATGTGTGCAGATATCTGGGAAGAAATCAGTAAAATCCTTATAAAACTCTTCATAATATTCCAGAAGATTATCAACCGCAGTTTCCATGCCTGAGTCAAACATAGTACGACGAGCCATCCCTTCAAAATATTTTCTTAAAATCTTTAAATCTGCATAATTCTCAAGCCAATTTCCACTAATAATAAATGGAACTATTCGTTTGCCTATTGGGGGAAGGAGAAAATAATTTTTCATTAGAATATTGTAAACTTTGGCTGTATGTTTCGATATATCAATATTAGAATAGTCGGTCCAGTATTTTGAAAGAAAATGATCGTAGTACATATCAACAATTACTGGTGAATAATGACGATATTTCTCTCTTAGACGTTTTTTGCTTCTTAATACAACTGGATGGGTATCTGTATAATTATCAATTTCTCTGTGTAGCTTAATCCCACGTATAACTTCAGTGCTATAATTATCTACTTTTTTACCTTTAATTAAATCTGCAATAAAATTTCCGAAGATTATCTCTTCATTACTTCCGGATAGATATGTATGTGCAAGAAAATTCAGAATACTAAGCTAATTTGAAGCGTTTTTGAATATTCCCTTATATGTCGTTTTACCACTTTCTGTCCAATTGTAACTTCCGAACAAGAGTTTTCCTAAAAACCGTCCTCCAGCCTTTTCTGCAGATCTATATAATATTATATCATATTTTCTATGAAAATTAATCCAGCATTTATTACAATCTGCTTTGAGTTTCTTTTGAATTTTCACAGCCTCTTTTGAATTCAATATTATATGTAGAGGTTTATCATTGATATTTCCAAGTTTTATATCAAGATTCTGACAAACTGGCACACTTCCGTCAGGTAAAATGATAATACTATCTAAAATACTATTACACTTAAGAAACAAATTCCCTTTTCTCCAGAAGTCGTACAATACCATAAAATCATAGTTCTCTGAGAAATTTTTAACGGAATTTGGAATTCTATTAATAAAATCTACCGATTCAATATCTGACTTTGTATTAATCTTATGAGCTTCATCAACTGTATCAAAAAAAGGCATATTATTATAAATACCCACACGCATATCTATATTAAATTCTTTACAAATCTCTGCTACATGATTCAAATCATTGAATCCGTTATAAGGTGTTAATGTGAACATTACTGAAACAGGAACTTTATTTTTGACAGATTTGATTACTTCTAGCACAGAATTATATCCATTATTGCCACGCATATAAGCATGAGTTTCGGGGTTCCCATCTAGAGATATAAATAATCGTAAAGGATTATGATTTTCAATTGCCTTAATTGTTCGTTCAGGTTGAACACAATTAGACAGTAGGTCATATTTGGGGTGGCTTTTATCAAGATAAGACATAATATCATCTGCTTCCGGATGAAGGAGAAATTCTCCTCCCTCCAAGCCAATAACAGTATTTTTTGTTACCACTCTGCTTTGAACGATTTCTCTAATTTTTTCAAATGGCAGATTTTGTTTTGGTTTTTTTGCCCAAACCAAGCAATGTTTGCAAACAGAATTACATTTATCTGTAGCATAAATCATTAATGTCGCCAATTTTTTATGCCCTTTGAAAGTATTATTTCTTAAAAATAATGCCCCCCTTGAAATATAATTTGATACAGAATACATTTTATAGTTTTGGTACAAAAATATACAAATAATAATTAATTAAAATATTATATATCATAAAACTACGAGCACAAGTCAGAGTAAAAGTCAGAGTTCTCGACTTAGTGTATAAGTGTGACAGTCCCTTTATATGCTTTGTTTCCGTTTCGGAGATCAATTACATATACATAAGGACCTGTTGGGAGTTTCTTTTTATTTAATTTTCCATCCCATGGTTCAGAATTCCCGCGACCCGAGTACATAATTTGCCCCCATCTGTTAAATACGTCAATAGTGGCATCAGGAAACATCTCGATATTTTCTATAATCCATGTATCATTTATGCCATCTCCATTTGGAGTAAACGCATTTGGAATAACAATACAATCAACGGGCATATCAACAAGTTTAATAATAGTCAGTTTCTTAACACAGTTGTTTGCATCTAAAATTTCAATATTATACTCTCCCTGTCTTAGTCCTTCAAATTCATCGGAGGTTGACAATCTGTCATTAAAACGTATGTGGTATGGTTCAGTTCCTCCTGAAATATTTAGACCAATTCTTCCATCATCATTACCAATACAACTAGGACGCACAGGATCTGTTATAATCTGTAGTTCTGCCGGTTCTAAAATAAGACTTGTGGCGTTTACTGAACAGCCTCTTGCGTCAATTACTCTAAAATTATACTGTCCTCCACTCAAGCCTGAGTGAACGTTTCCGCCAACCTCATAATTTCCTGCTCCAAGCCTGAAAGAATATGGAGTAATTCCACCACTTGCATCTAAAACTATGGAACCCTGATTACTACCATGACATTGAATGTCGTTTACAAAGTATATTAGCTCAAGCTCTTCATCTGCTTCCGTAACATTGAAAGTGTGAACAGCTGTACAATCATTAGCGTCTGTAATTGTAACAGTATAGAATCCTGCAGGCTTACCGGATATAAAAACGGTATCTTCTCCTGTGCTCCATCTTATATCATATGGAGGAGTATTTCCTGCCATATGAATTCTTATTGTTCCGTCTGAATCTCCTTTGCAAGTTACATGTTTAATTGTTCCATTAACTAGCATTTCAGCAGGGGAAGTCACACTTAAAGTACCCGATTGAACACAATTGTTACCATCCGTAACAGTATATCCAAATTCCGTGTTTGCAGGAATATTTGAATTACTGTAATTGGTACTGCCATCTTGCCAAACCACAGAATATGCCGAAGTTCCTCCAGAAACGTTGATGGTTGCAGATACCGGTTCTCCATAGCATAGTGCGTTATTTAAAGAATAGTTAACAGATAACTGACTAGGTTGCGTTATAGAAAAAGATCTATCATAAGTACAACCATTAACATCACTAACAGTAAGAGAATAATTTCCAGGTCCTAGGTTCTGAGGATTAAAGCCAGAAATGTTTCCGCTACTCCATGCTATACCATAAGGAGGGAGTCCGCCGTTTACTGTTACATTAACAGAGCCATTTGCAGCGCCATAACACCTTACATTTTGCAAATTATTAATTTGTGCAAAGAATTCTTCTGGGTCAATTACCGCTGCAGATGTTGCAGCCGTGCAGCCATGACCTTCAATAACTGTAACATAATAAGATCCTTCTCCCAAATTTGAAATTGTCTGTGTGTATAAAGGTGGAGAGGTATTCCAAGAATAAGAATATGGAGGAATTCCTCCATTAGGATTAACTGTTAGTGAACCATCATTCATTCCACTGCAGCTAATATTATTAATTGTTGTTGTTAATGAAAAGTTCACAAATTCAACATCTGCTGATGCTGTTGCTGAGCATCCAAAATTATCACTAATTGTAACTGCATATGTTCCGGTCGTATTTACATTCATATAGGAATTTGTACTTCCATTATGCCATAAATAATTCACTCCGCTAGCTCCCGGATATATAGTGAACGGACTGCCATTACATATAACAGTATCATTAATAAAACTGAATGGTGGCAGTTCACTAGTTACATGTACCTGCATAGATAATGAATCTGGAGCACAGCTTCCGATTCTTGTAAAATACATCGTTACTGTGTATGTTCCAGAATTTTGATAATAATGAAAGACAGAATTACCTTCTACGATTGTTCCGTCACCAAGATTAAATGAAACATCAGTAATATTTTCGCCATCAGTATAAAATCCTACGCCATTAACGGTCTGCTCACAATTAATAGAGTCCATAAATACATCAAAAGCAACTGAATCATTGCCAATTATTATATCATATGTAACATCTAAAGGCTGAATATTAGCTCCTGCAGTATAACCATAAGAATCCGCATTTCCAAATCCATATACAAATGCAAGAATTCCTTCTGGAGACTGTAATACATGTGTTCCTTGCGCAATGTTTCTTCTTACATAAGAATATTGTGGATTCGAAGGAACAGTTGTCCATCCCGGAATTGTTGCACCATCAAGCAAAACCTGATTTGTATGAGCTGTTTTCGTAATAACATTAGTATAAAAATTATTAATTACTGGAGTATTAAAAGCCTGGAAAACAATATAAGTCAATGTTTGCTCAATGGGTGACAGCATTATCATAAAAGGATCGGAAGTGACACCATCACAACTGGTTCCTCTGCTATAATGTGCAACTGCTATTGGCTTATCACTAACGATGTAACAAGATTGCTGATGATAAAACTCATGAAATTGAGAGGCATTTAAAACAATATTTGCACCGCCATTAATACTTACATTCGTACCATTTTCACTAGCGAGTATTCTAAATTGATCTCCGTTCCTTGTCATTAAAGGAGCAGTAATGTATTCTTTCCCCCATGCTTTAACAGGAATCATCTGCTCAAAAAGATGATCACAGTAAGTACAACTTAAGGGTACATTTGCACATTTATTCCCGGAAAAGACCGCAAAATCATTGCAATTCCCTTCATCTACTGCCTTTACAAGAGTCCCCGTTAAATCTCCTATAGATCTTACAAAGTAAACCTGGCCCTGATTTAAATTAATTACAAATGGAACTCCAGCGTTTACTCCTCCCTGAACATTAGCAGAGGGTGTAATTTGAATGCTGGTATTATCCTGAACCCCTACAACAACGAATTGAGACTGATAGCTACTAAAAGTACTGTAAGTATTCACTATGTATCTATCGCCGAGTGCATGAACAGGTAAAACAATAGTTGCATCCGATGATGCTCCCCTTTGATTTGCAGCATAAACGGCAACCGCAGTAGAGGAAGTAACATGAACTGCTCTATTTAATACTGTATTACTCTGAGAAATTATAGCACTCGCAGCCGGCAAATTTATTGTCACTGATGCATTTACACCAACTGTAAAGTTTTGTGACCATCCTACACCTGGAATAGTAACTGTACCCGTAGCTCCTATATCAGATGTTATATATAATATTGGATTTGCATTTGATTCAAAATTCTCATGGAAACTAAGCCAAAAGTTTGTACCAGTAGTAGAATATTGAGAATAGCCTTTAGCAACGCTAAATAGCAATATGATTACAAACAGTTTTAAAGTTTTCATTTTTCCATTTTTAATAATTCGCTTACAAATATATTGAATTTTATAATATAAGATCAATATACCTATGTTTTTAACATTCAAGTCCTTCATAATAGATTAAAACGATTAATTACTCAGTAAATGTAATGCTCCTTTTATCTCATATTCATAATCATCCATTCCCACTGCATTGATAATATAATAATATACTCCGCTGGAAGCCTTAGTACCACCACTCATTTTTCCGTCCCAGCCTGCTTCTGTGTCCTGCCAGTTTGTCCAACGATAAACAGTTTTACCCCAACGGTTTACAATCGTTCCTT
>OBJA01001035.1_pt1 | contig 20825 bp, 19 predicted proteins | sample 1519751 | NCBI WGS metagenome assembly OBJA01 (sample SAMEA3881238, study PRJEB22517) | soil metagenome | biome: lake sediment; feature: soda lake sediment; material: sediment, water from around vicinity | place: India | collected 2013-12-23 | depth 3 m
AGGACTGAGGACTGAGGACTGAGGACTGAGGACTGAGGACTGAGGACTGAGGAAGAATACCTTGCAGGCCATTGAAAACAAATGTTTTTCACTCAGTCCTCATAGCTCAGTCCTCAGTCCTTTCTTTTATCGTCCGTACACATCGTCGAAGCGGACGATGTCGTCTTCGCCCAGATAGCTGCCGATCTGGATTTCGATCAGCTCGAGGGGGATGACCCCGGGGTTCTCCAGCCGGTGTCTGGTGCCTTCCGGGATGTAGGTCGACTGGTTTTCGTGCAGCAGAATTTCCCGGTCGCCGACGGTGACCCTGGCGATCCCGGAAACCACAACCCAGTGCTCGTGGCGGTGATGGTGCATCTGCAGGGACAGTTTGGCCTTGCTGTTGACGGTGATGCGCTTGATCTGGAAACGCGGCAACTCCTCCAGCACGGTGTAACTCCCCCAGGGGCGGTAGACGGTGGTATGGTGGCTGAACTCCTTGCGCGACTCGGCCTTCAGCCGGGCGACTACCTTCTTCACCTCCTGGGATTTCGACAGCGGGGCGACCAGGACGGCATCGGCGGTTTCCACCACCAGGGTATCCTCCATACCGACCGCCGCCACCAGGACGTTCTCGGCCTTCACCAGGCAGTTCCGGGTATCCTCCAGCAGGGCGTCGCCTCGGACGACATTGCCATGCTCGTCCTTGTCGAGGACATCCCACAGCGCCTTCCAGGAACCGATATCGCTCCAGCCGAGATCGGCGTCCACGACCGCGCCTTTCGCGGTCTTCTCCATCAAGGCGTAGTCAATGGAATCGTTTGGGCATCTCACCATGGCCGCCCTGTCCAGGCGATAGAACCGGCCGTCCCTGGTGCCTTTGTGCACCGCCTCGGTCATGGCCGCGAGCATCTCCGGGGCGAATTCCGCCATTTCCGCCATGAAGGTGCCGGCCGCAAAGGCGAACATCCCGCTGTTCCAGAAATAATTGCCCCTGACGAGATACTCCTTGGCGAGCGACAGGTCGGGCTTTTCCTTGAACGAGGCGATGCGGCGCCCCTCACCCTGCTCGATATATCCGTAGCCGGTCTCCGGCCCGGTGGGCTTGATGCCGAAAGTGACGACGACGCCGTCGCCGGCCAGTTTCGCCGCCTCGCATACCGCCTCGATGAAATTTTCCTGCCTGAGGACGATGTGGTCGGCGGGCAGCACCAGCAGGACGACCTCCTCGCCCAGGTCCCTGCAGTACTCCGCCGCGGCGCAGATCGCCGGCGCGGTGTTGCGGCCCACGGGTTCCAGGATGATGGAAAAGTCGTCGAAGCTCTTCAGCTCCTCGATCTGCCTGAGCGTGATGAAGCGATGCTCTTCCCCCACCACGACGACCGGCGGCAGCACGTCCGGCAACAGGGCAGCCCGCAGGAGCGTGGTCTGGAGCAGGGATGTGTGGTCGGTCAGGCACAGGAGTTGCTTGGGGTACAGCTCGCGGGATAAGGGCCAGAGCCGCGAGCCCGTTCCCCCGGCCAGAATTATCGGTTGTATTTTTGCCATGATCACCCTCTTATTGGGCAAGAAATCAGCGAATGAGGCGAAGCAGCTCTTCGGTCTTTTCCTGCAGCAGCCGCGCATCGCCCCTCGTCTCCACATTGAGGCGGAGCAGGGGCTCGGTGTTGGATTTGCGGATATTGAAGCGGTAGTCTGGAAAGGCGACCGACAGGCCGTCGGTGAAATCCTTTACCCCACCCTCGTAAGTGGCGAGAATCCTGGCGATGACGCCATCGGGATCGGCGACCTTGCTGTTGATCTCTCCGGAAACCGGGAAGGCGGCCATCCGGTCCGTCACCAGCGTCGAGAGCTTCCTGCCTTCCCGGCTGAGCAGTGCGGCCACCAGCAGCCAGGGGATCATCCCCGAATCGCAATAGCCGAAATCGCGGAAGTAGTGATGAGCCGACATCTCCCCGCCATAGACGGCATCTTCCTTCCGCATCCGCTCCTTGATGAAGGCGTGGCCGGTCCGGGTCATGATCGGGATCCCGCCGGCCTCCCGCACCTGTGCTTCGGTGTTCCAGGTCAGCCGCGGATCATAGAGGATTTTCGCCCCGGCCTCCTTCGCCAGCATCTCGCGGGCCAGAAGCCCGACGATATAATAGCCCTCAATAAAGCGGCCCGTCTCGTCCCAGAAGAAGCACCGGTCGAAATCCCCGTCCCAGGCGAGCCCCAGATCCGCTCCGTGCTCGCGGACCGCCCGGGCCGTTTCCTCCCGGTTTTCCGGGAGAAGCGGGTTGGGCACCCCGTTGGGAAAGGTGCCGTCCGGCTGATGATTGAGCCTGATGAATTGAAAAGGCAGGTGCCGGGCAAGCCGATCGACGATGGCGCCGGCGCAGCCGTTGCCGCTGTTGACCACGATCCTGAGCGGCTTCTGCGCCCGCGGCTCGATATACCCGAGCAGATGCCGGATATAGTTGTCCTTGTTGTCCAGCCGAATAAGGCGGCCGGGGGTTGCGGCGGGATTCGGCAGACTGCCGGCGGCGATCAGCCGGGCCATCTCTTTGAGACCAGATTCGCCGGTGACGGGCCGAGCTCCTCCGGTCACGAATTTCATGCCGTTGTAATCGGCCGGATTGTGACTGGCGGTGACGATCACGCCCCCGTCGACACCGTCCCCTTCCATGCTGAAAGCGGCGTGATAGATCTCTTCCGTGCCGCAGAGGCCCAGGTCGAGGACATCGGCGCCCATTTCCCGCAGGCCGTCGGCGAGCGCCGCGCAGAGCTCCGCGCTGCTCAGCCGGATATCACGCCCGACAACGACCTTGGCAAGCCCGTATACCGCCGCGAAACAGCGGCCAATCTGCCTAACCATCCCTGGATTCAATTCGTCCGGCACCCTGCCCCTGATCTCGTATGCCTTGAAGGCGGCGAGATTTGCTGCGGCCATTTTTTTGTTTTCCTTTTTCCCTCTGCTTCGGTATATTCAAAAAGCACGCTGGCTGGAGCGATTCTAAAGTAAAATCACGGCGACAGCAACAACTAATGCGGACTGCCGCAAACCCAAGGGTTGTTATCCCCTCCCACAGCGGAGGGGATAAGTACCTCGCGAAATTCCCTCTAAAAAACAAGAAATGAATTTCCTAGGTACTCATCCTGCCCATCACCTCAACTCACCCGCGAATCATGAAAGGCATAATACTTGCCGGCGGTTCAGGCACAAGACTCTATCCACTCACCAAAGTGGTCAGCAAACAGATGCTTCCGGTCTACGACAAACCGATGATCTATTATCCCCTGTCGGTATTGATGCTCGCCGGAATAACCGAGATACTCATCATCTCCACCCCCCATGATCTGCCGGGATTCAAGGAACTGTTCGGCAACGGGAACCAGCTCGGCCTGTCCATCAGCTATGCCGAGCAGCCGCGTCCCGAGGGCCTGGCCCAGGCTTTTCTGATCGGCAAATCCTTCATCGGCAAGGACACCGTGACCCTGATCCTGGGCGACAACATCTTCTTCGGCCAGGGCTTCTCCAGGATACTCAGGGAAAGCGCAAAGCTCGAGAGGGGCGGCCTCATCTTCGGCTATTTGGTGAAAGACCCGGAGCGCTACGGGGTGGTGGAATTCAACGGCAACAACGAGGTGGTCAGCATCGAGGAAAAACCGGCCAAACCTAAGTCGAAATATGCGGTGCCCGGCCTCTATTTCTACGACAACGACGTCATCGCCATCGCCGAGCAGGTGAAACCCTCGGCCCGGGGAGAGCTCGAAATCACCGACATCAACAACGAGTATCTCCGCCGCGGCACCCTCAAGGTGCAACCCCTGGGACGGGGCTTCTGCTGGCTCGACACCGGCACCCACGAATCCCTGCAGCAGGCGGCGAGCTACGTCCAGGCGGTGCAGGAGCGGCAGGGGCTGAAGATCGCCTGCATCGAAGAGATCGCCTACCAGCTTGGCTATATCACCGCCGAACAGCTGGAGGCGCTGGCCTCCGACATGTTGAAGAATCAGTACGGCCGTTATATCGCCGAGTTCGTCGCCGAGGAAAAAAGCAACAACGGCCTCAACAATTAAGGATATTCATGAAAATCATCATCATCGGCGCCCACGGCCAGTTGGGGACGGACTGTTGCCGGTTGTTCAGCCCTGTCCACGAGACCGTCGGCTGCGACCTGCCCCGCATCGACATCGGCAAAGAGGCGGTCGTCACGGAATTCCTGACCGCCCAGCGGCCCGATGTCATCATCAATTGCGCCGCCTACACGGCGGTGGATGCCTGCGAGAAGGAGGTGGAACTCGCCTGGCGGATCAATGCCGAAGGGCCGAAACATCTGGCGAGAACCGCGGATAAGCTGGGTTGCCGGCTCATCCACGTCTCCACCGACTATGTATTCGACGGCAAGAAACCCGCCCCGAAGGCCTATGTCGAAACCGACGCCACCAACCCCCTCTCCCAGTACGGCCGCAGCAAGCTCGCGGGGGAACAGGCGGTGGCGGGCGGATGCGCCGATCACGCCATTCTCCGCACCGCCTGGCTCTATTCGGCCTATGGAAAAAATTTCCTGAAGACCATGCTGCGGCTGGCGCTCACCGGGCCCGGCAGGGAGCTGAAGGTGGTGGACGACCAGCACGGCTCGCTTACCTGGTCGAAAACCCTCGCCCGGCAGATCGGCCTGCTCCTCCCCTCCGACATCAAGGGCATCGTCCACGCCACCGCCGAGGGACATTCGACCTGGTATGAAGCCGCCCGGTATTTTCTCGATTCGATGGGAATCGACTACGCCATGCGCCCCTGCACCACCGCCGAATATCCCACCCCCGCTCATAGGCCGGCCAACTCGATCCTGGAAAACGCAGTGTTGAAAAAAACCGGCATTTCGACGTTCGTGGACTGGCGGGACGATCTCGACGGCTTCGTCGCCGAGTTCCGGGACCAGCTGCTCGCCGAAGCACGCAGGGTCACAGGGTAAGAAAAGAGAGCCACCGCACCTTCAGTGGTCTTCGTTGTAGCTGAAATCCTTGATGAGCGAGGAGATGAGTTCCCTCGCCTTCGGATCGAGTTCCTGGATCTGGAAGCCAACGAGATAAAAATCGGGATTGGCGTCGTTTTTACACCAGCGGCTGGTCGCGGTAAAGACGATCTCTGTCTGATCCTTCATCTGGGTAGGCAGGCGCATCCGCAAACGATAATCCTCACCCACCGGGACCGGATTGTCGCCGACCAGCATGATCCCCTTCTCGGAAATATCGACCAGATGACCGAGAATCTTGCTGCTCATGCCGTCAAAGACCCGCAGGTAAAAGACGAGATACTTGCGGCTCACCTGGCGGGAATCACTCTCGTTGCCCAATCCTTGTCTGATATCCATTGCTGCACCTCTTGAGGTTCTTCTTCATGGCTTTCTTCATAGTATAGTCAGAAAACCAGAGATTTCGATGGCCGGCCGAATGATCCGGAAATCAGCCATCGGTCAGGCTGACCAACTCGACCCCGCCGACCGCGCCGATCCTCTCGCCGCAGACGACCACCACTCCCCTGATGCCCTCGATGGTCCGGCCGACCGCCAGCGCCCGTCTGATGCCGGCCTCTCCTTCCGCGGCCCTGCCGACTTCGTTGCCCAGCCGGGTGGCCGCCGCATCGGCGAGGGCGGCGCTCCCGGCGATGACCGTCACCGAATCGGCCTCGCCAAAACTGAGGGAGTGCCCGACCCTGCCCGAGGAGGTACAGACTGCCACCGGCATGGCCGCTGCCGGCAATCTCACCCCCACCTTCAGGCTGAGGGGCGACTCGCCGGCGAAAATGGCCACCGTGCAATCGGCCGTGCGGCTGATAAAGATATCGCCCCCGTTTTCCACCATCACCTCTCTGCAGCCCTCCCGCAACAGGGCCCAGCCGATATGTTCGGCAATCGCTCCGGCCACCGCGGCCATCGGCCCGACCCCGGCGGCGCTCCCGGCGGCAAGCATCTCCCGTACGATGGAAGGGGCAAGGATATCGTCCGGCAGGGGCGACAGCGCGGCTAGAAACCTTGGCCGGCGCCCGGCATAGGTTTCGATCGACAGGCGAAACTGCAGGGCGAGTTCGAAGGCCCTGGCCGACACCTCGCGATCGGCCAGAATGTGCAGGTCCGTGTCCTTGACCCGGGCAAAAGAGGACAGCAGGCCGCCTTCCGAAGCCAGCATCCGGTAGCTGCGCTCAACATAGGAATGTGGTTGTCTCGCCTTGGTGCGCTTCACATCGATCCGTTGAATGAGCGAAATGCCCCACCTTCCCTGCATCGGAGCACTGTGGAAGGCGACCGGGCCGGTGTCCTGTCAAGCCTCATCATCCTGCTTGTCCTGCTTCCTGACTTCGTTGACTGGCACTAAGGTTTCTGCGGGCTCTGCTGACCGATGCCGGGTGCGAGGTAACCTTTGACCGCATCGATGGCAATGGCCGGCTCTTTCTGCCGGAGCGCTTTCCTGACCTCCTCATCGCGGATCAGCCGCCTGGTAAAGTCGGCGGCCTCGCCGAGAGACTCACAGGTGGCGCAGTTCTTCTGCACCTCGCTTTCCGGGACCAGGATCGTACCCAGCATCATATGCAGCAGAACCACCAGGATGACCGCCTTGGCAAAACCGATCGCACCGCCCAGCAGCCGGTCGAACCAGGAAGTGATGGTCAGCTGAATCACATAGCCCAGCATCTTTCCCAGCAACATAACCACGACGTAGGCCGCGATAAAGAGGACGATGTAGCTTGCGAGGAAGACGATGGTCGGATTGGCAGATAACTCTCGCAAAACCGGGAAGAGTTTGTCATGATGCTGACTGGCGACGAAATAACCGATATAGAGGGCAAGGAGCCCGGTGACCTGCCTGAGCATACCCAGCCACATCCCGCGGACGATGAGTACGGCAAAAAGACCCAGAATCACCAGATCGTACGCTGTCAAGATACCGACCACTTTCATAGGAACCCCTGATTCAGATGATTTTCAGCCCCGCCTGGGGCCCACGACCCGCGCAGGTTAGCAGGAAGGGTTGAAGCGGCGCAAGCTTTTTCTCTTTCGCGGAAAAACCGGCACATTCCAGCAAGTACCGATGATTTCGACATATTTTCATAAACCCACCGGCGAGCGGGGGAGGCGGTGGCAATCACCGGCGAGAGCATGAAGGCAGAAGATGCGGCCGATAACCTGTTTCCGGAAGCGTTGCGGCGGCTGGCAGTCGGCGAATCCGGGACCTCCTCCCCCGGCATGACGCTTCTGCGGCAGCAGCTCATCTGCAGCGGACCTGACGCAGACCTCCCCGGGTGTGCCGCAAGACTCCTGCACGGCAGCGAGATAGCGCAGGCCGCCACCTACCGGCTGTTGAAAAGACGGACCGAATTTCTTGCCGGCCGGGTCTCGGCCAAGCTGGCCCTGGCGGAGTTCTGGGCGGCGAAAGGCTGTCGCCGGGACCTCTCTTCGGTGAAAATCGTCAATGACCCGACAGGGCGCCCCCGGCTCAGGATGGAGCCGGTCTCCGGGGAAGATCGGCACCCGCCGGAGATATCTATCAGCCATGGCGGCGACTACGGCGCGGCCCTGGCGGCCGACGCCCCCTGCGGCATCGACCTGCAGGAGCAGAAGGATACCCTGCTGCGGGTCTTGGACAAGTACTGCGCAGCAGAGGAAGCCCGCATCCTGGCGGGTTCTCTGCCCGACATGCCGCCGCCGGGCCGCCTGTCGATCCTCTGGGCGGCCAAGGAGGCGGCCAAGAAGGCGTGCAGCTTCCGGTGGATGCCCGGCTTCCTCGATCTGAAGCTGGATGGGCCGGTGCGGCAGGAGGCCGGCTGCCGGGTTCTCACCCTGAGACTGACACGCATGCCGGAGAACTGCGGGCTGCCGGGAATTGTCACCGTCCTGGCCACCACCTTTGATAACTACGGCCTGGCCATCTGCATCCTCACCCGGCTTTCTCATGAACATTGATCGGATATGCAGAAGATGCATGAGTTCCAAAATCAGGCTGTTGAGAAATCCAGGTTGAGGGAGGCGCACCGCAATGCCGGAACTGCCGGAAGTTGAAGTCGTATGCCGGGGCCTTCGCCCCCATCTGGTCGGCCGGGCCGTCACCGGGATCCTCACCAGCGGAAAAAAGCTGCGCGAAGAGATTCCCGCGGAGCGCCTGCGCCGGGAGATGGTGGATCGGCGGATAGTTTCGGTGACCCGCCGGGCGAAATTCCTGCAGGTCGGCCTGGAAACCGGGGCGATGGTCCTCATCCACCTCGGCATGACCGGCAACCTCGGCTTCTTTCCCCCCGTCGTGCCGCCGGCCAGGCACGACCATGTCCGGTGGCTGCTCGACAACGGCCTCGAACTCCGCTACCACGACACCCGCCGGTTCGGTGCCATCCGCGTTCTCGGCCCGGAGGAAGTCCCGCGGCTCGAGGAGACGGTCTACAGGACCACCGGCCCCGAACCCTTCGGCGAGGATTTCACGGCCGACTATCTCCACCGTCTGGCGAAAGGCCGGGAGGTGGCGGTCAAGGCCTTTATCATGACCAACCAGGTGGTGGCGGGCGTGGGCAACATCTACGCCAACGAGAGCCTCTTCCGGGCGGGCATCCGGCCTGATCGCAAGGTGAAATCGCTGAGCAGGAATGAATGGGCGAGGCTCATCCCGGCCATCCGGGAAATCCTCCGCCATGCCATCGAATGCGGCGGCTCGACCATCAGCGACTTCCTCGATGCCGGCCGGGAAAAGGGCTATTTCCAGATCAACTTCAAGGTCTACGGAAGAGACGGGCAGGCCTGCACCGCCTGCGGCGCCGCCATCGGCAAAAAGACCATCGGCGGCCGGGCCAGCTACTGCTGCCCCAACTGCCAGACCTGAGCCCGATCCGCTCCAGGTGAAGTTTCCGCCCTGCGACGGCCGGCGACGACTCAGGGCGAGATCGATGGCTCGCCGACGACCTGGACCTCGACCGGCTCCCCCTCATCGTACCGAGAGCAGCCGGGATGCAGCAGAATGTGGCAGTTGGGGATCTCCAGCCGGCCGGCCAGCCGCACCCTGCACCTTCCGGCGGCAAGCACCAGAACGCCGTCCTTCAGCTGCAGGAAGTCATGGTTCCTGATTTCCAGCGGATGAAGCAGAGCGGCCTGCGTTTTTTTCGGCCCCGCATCCTCAAGACCCTGCATGGCCAGGAGCGCCGGCCCGACCAGGGTGTGCAGGAGGGTGCGTACGGCAGGTGGAGGTCCGGGGAGGGCGAAAAACAGGGTCTGCCCCAGTTCCCCGAAGAGCAGGCGCCTGCCGGGCCGCATGGCCAGGCCGTTGAAGAAGACCAGCCCGCCGGCGGCCAGGAAGGCCTTCTCCACCAGATCGTATTTCCCCGGCCCCATGCCGCCGGTGCTGACCACTACCTGGCCTCCCCACTCCCCTGCCCCGGCAAACATGGCGGAAAGCTCCGCGAAGGTGTCCCCGGCGATGCCAAAGTCTCTCAGTGTCGCCCCATAGGAGGCGAGGATGCCCTCCAGGAGCAGGGAATTCGAGGATACCTTCTGTCCGTTCTGCAGGCCCGTCCCGGAATTCTTCAATTCACTGCCGGTACAGAAATAGCCGGCCCCGGGACGGGCGAAAACCGCGACCGACGGGACCCCGCAGGAAGCGAGGATCTCGAGATGCTCTCCCTGCAGGCGCAGGCCTCCCCCTATCAGCCTTTCCCCCTGCGCAATTTCGCTGCCCGCAGGGCGGATGAAGGTGGCCGGCAGCCGCAGAAGACGCTCGGGGATCGTCACCTGGCCATCCTCTTCGACACATTGCTCGAAAGGCACGACCCGTTCGCCTCCCTCCGGCACGCGGCCTCCGGTCATTATCCGGCAGGCCGTTCCCGGAACGAGCCGGCCGGCCGGCTGAACCCGGCCGGCGGCGATCTCGTCGACTATCCGGTACCGCCTTGCCCCGTTCCCGTCTCCGGCAGAAGGAACCACGTACCCGTCGCGGGTGGATTCGGCAAAATGTGGCACCGGTTTGGGGGCGAGGATATCGGCGAAGGTCCGCCGGCCGAGGGAGGCCCGCAGCTCGACATTCTCCGGAGAAAGCCGGCGGAAATGCTCCAGAATAAGCCGGCGCGCCTGGGTCAAAGTGCAGGTCTTGTCATCTTCGGGATGGTTCTTTTTTCTTGGCATCGGCTGGCACCTTTTCATTAAACGCCGCAAAGATCGGCAGGCGATCCTCCCACGATCACAAAGGAGCGTCGCGGCCCATACTATACCCATTGCCGGTTGAACTCCAAGGAGAATCCGATGCGTAAGACATGGGATGAACGAACGAGGGAAAGTTGCTCTCCGCAACCGGGCGGAGTTATCTCGAGCCCTGCCGGGCCAGGACGGTTTTCGCGGTCTTGAAGATGATCAGGAAATCGAAGGAGAGGGAGAGGTTCTTCATATAATAAAGGTCGTATTCCAATTTCTTCAAGGCGTCGTGGGCCGAGGCACCGTAGGGATAGGATACCTGAGCCCAGCCGGTTACCCCCGGCCTGAGCTCGTGCCTGATGCCGTAGAAGGGAATTTTTTTGACAAGCTCATCGATGAAAACCTGCCTCTCCGGCCTCGGTCCGACCAGACTCATCTCTCCCTTGAAGATATTGATCAGCTGCGGCAGTTCATCGATGCGCAGACGGCGGATCACCGCCCCGACCCTCGTCACCCTCGGATCGTTTTCCATGGCCCATACCGCCCCGTTCTTTTCCGCATCCTGGCGCATGGAACGGAATTTAATCAACTGGAACGGTCGATTCTTCTCCCCGACCCTTTCCTGGATGTAGAAAATCGGTCCCGGGCTTTCCAGTTTGATGAGAATGGCGGTGAGGACCAGAACCGGCAGGGTTGCCGCAAAGAGCGAAACGGCAAAAAACAGATCCACGGCTCGCTTGAGCAGATGGGTCAGACGGCTGGACCTGAAGCCGTCGGAATAGATTATCCAGCTGGGGGGGACTTTCTCCACCAGGATCTTGCCTGTGAGCCTCTCATAAAAGTTGACCCCTTGCTCGATGAAGATGCCCCGCATCTTGTATTTCAACAGGGTCTTGAGGGGGGTCTCTCCCCGCGGGTCATCGAGGGCAACCACTATCCGTTGCAGTTTATGCCTGAGAAAGAGGTCCTCATAGTCCTCCAGGCGCGGCCGCACCGGCGCCTTGTACGGATTGAAGGCCGGCTGTCCCGTCCCGACGAAACCGCATATCCTGTGCACCGAATCCGAAACGCCTTCCACCTCCCTGGCGATGTCGGCGGCAAGGGTCCCAGTCCCGACTACCACGATGTTTTGCACGAAGTACCGGTTTCGCAAGATGAAATAATACCCCCCTCGCCACAACATGACAGTCAGGCATATCCCGGCGTATCCGATCCAGAAAATCTGAGTGGTGATGATCATGAAGGGCGCTATGTAGTATATGGCGGCGAGGATTACACACCCGACACCGAAGGACTGAATCATGCGCGTAAACGTGTTAGGAATGGTTAAATTTCCGTTGATATTATAGAGGTCGAAAAAGTACAGGCAAAGAAGAAAGACACCAGTAACAAGCAACGCCCGAGCGGAATTTATCGATAAATCAAGGTAGAAGATCGCCGGCCCCAGGATGTACCATTCGACGACCATGAGCGAGAGAAATATAAGGAATCCCTCCCCAAGAAAGAACACCATCTTCCTCAGGTTATAATACGAATTAAATAGTAGCATATGGCAGCGTTTTCATTATATAAATAAAACTTATTATTTGTTAGGTACACATTATATCACCTGCCAAACAAAATACAACCAGGTATCCTTGAAAAAGTCACCCGATGCCGTGCAGGAATCCGGGACCTCGGAACACAAGAAAATATGGCGAGAAAGCAGCTTGTTTGACGGGTACGGAGGGAAGCTCATGCCGGGGAACCGGCGACAGGGCGGAACCGAAAACGACAAGCCCCCGGCCAGGCTGGCCGGGGGCGGAACAGTGGCGCAGGGGCCGTCTTGGATCGACGGCCTCTGCGACCATGCAGGGCGGGATCAGTTGGGGAAGGACTAACTTTTCTTCGTGATCTTGATAATCTTGGGAGCTGCCCCGGGTTTCACCGAGACAACTTCCGAATACCCGCTCTCCTCGCCGGCATTGTAGGCCGTGAGGACGAAATGGTAGGTCTCGTTCGGCGAGAGGCCTTTCACCGTGTGCGAAGTGACGTTGCCCAATACTATGGGGGCGTTGCCCTCGGTCAGGCCCGTTCCCGTATAGGGGGCGCTCGAATCATTTCCGGTCTTGTAGTAGAGCTTGTAGCCGATCACCGGCTCCGGATTCGCCGTCCAGGAGAAGGATATATCCCGGGCAAAAGACAGGTCGGGGGCGAACAGCAGGAAGGCTCCAAGCAGGGCAACTTTCACGGCTCGATGTGGGTAGAGATTCTTCATATGTGTATTCCTTATGGTGAAGTCGGATTATGGTTGCGCGGTTGCCGCAACACCGATGACCAGGTAGCCGACAACTTCAGCAACATGCTCGATTTCCTCGTCCTTGGACTGTTCCTCCTGAATCCTGACCTGGGCTCCCGAGGTGGACAGGCCCTTGCTGCGAACCGCCGCGGTATCGCTGCCAAAGAAAGTCTGCATGTCCGCGAGGAAGGCAGGCTTCTCGGGAAAGGTCGTCTCGAAGGTGAGCACGGCCCAGTTATGATCCACTTCCTGCGCGGAGGCACCGGCTTCGTAGAGGAGGCCGGACACCTCGCCCGCACCGGGCTCCCAGGCGAGGTAGCAGATGGTTTCAGGTATATGGTCGTTCACCGTCGCTTCCATCTCCTGCATGCGGAATTCAAAGGAATTGTCTTTGATTCTCCTGAGTCTGCCGGTGACGGCATCGGTTTCGTTGACCGTTGCCACCTGGGTCAGGATGACCGGCGCGACCTTGTACGGCTGCTGCAGGGCAACCTGCGTAAAGGTGGTGGTGCCGGTAAATTTGCCGGCTTCTATCTGGCTGCCGTTGCCCAGGGTGTACACGCCCTTTTCAAGGACGATGTAGTTCACCCTTTCCGGCGCATGCTTTTGATCCTGGTAATCCCATTCCTGCAGCCGGATATCGAAGCCCTGCGGATCGATGTTGCGGACCCTTACGGTAACCGGGTCGCCGCCGTTCATGGTGGTGGGCGGACCGGCAATGACCACAGGATCGACAAAGGAGGTCTCGAACGGCACCCTGACCCATTCATGAGTGATAACGACCTCGCCCACTTCCATGGGCAGTGAAGCACCGGCCACAATATCCTTGGCGGCCGTAGCGGTTTCGCCTTTATCATCGGTAACGTGCAGAGAGACGGTATAGGTGCCCGAGCTCGCATAGGTGTGCTTGGCGGTGACACCGCTGCCGGTCGCGCCGTCGCCGAAATCCCAGCTGTACTGCGCGATGGAACCGTCGGGGTCGGAAGATTTCGAGCCGTCGAAGGTGACCGTCAAGCCACGGGAAACCGCCGAGATGACGGCCGTGGGTTTTTGATTCCCCCCTGCAGGCTGGCCGACGACGATGGGGGTCGAGACGGAATCGGTCAAGCCGAGGCTGTCTTCGACGGTGAGCTGCGCGTAATAGGTCCCGGCTGTGGTGTAGGTATGGGAGACGTTTGCACCTGCTGCCTGGGAACCGTCGCCGAAGACCCAGCTGTATTTGGTCAGCGGCGGATTGCCGGCGGTCGAGGCGGAACCGTCGAATTTCACGGTCAACGGCGCGTTGCCCGCGGCGGTCGAGGAAGAAAGAACTGCGGCCGGCGGGTGTACTTCCCTGGAGGTCAGTGTATCCGGGAGAAGTTTTTCACCGCCCTTGCCATCCACCGCGGCAATGGAGAAGGTGTGGTCGGCAGAGGAGAACTCGGCTGTATAGGTGAGCTGCCTGGCCGAAGGGTCGGTTATCTCCTGCAGAAGAACGCCGTTGTGGTAGATGCGGAACCCGCCCTGGTTCTCTGCGCTGCTGTCGGCCTCCCAGGTAAGATCGAGGCTGCGGGTCGAGCTGACGACAAAGGAATAGGCCGAAGACGGCAGGCTCTCGGTCCCATCGTCGTAATATGCCGTGAGGGTGAAGTCGAAGGTGCCGTCTACCGAGCTGAAGGCACAGGTCATCCTGGAGATGGCCGGATCGACAGTTGCACAGATCCGGATGCCTTCCTTGTAGAGCCGGTACCCCACCAGCTTTTTGGTCTGGTCAACCGGGTCATCGAAGGAAAAATCGATTTCCAGGTGACGTTCTATTGCTCCGAAAGTAATGTCACCCGCAGCACCCATCGAAAGAGATGGAAAGCTCAGCAGGAAAATGAATAGAAGCAGTAGCTTGTACAGTCTGTTTGGTCTTGCAGGTAGTTGAGCGGTATTCACGTAATCTCCCGTGTATTGTTTTCTTCGTTCCAATAACTCGTCCGAGCTATCGCCGATTAACCCCTTTCCATGGGCGATGGCCCATGCCAAAACGCAATGCTTTGGTATATATTGCAAATTCAACTGACTAGAAGAATTCATACAATCCAGTTCTTCACTCTCTCCGGCGAGAGAAGGAAGACGACACCTGAAGCGATTCCCGATGAGAGTGCCCGGATGGCCCGACTCGGTGCAACAGGAGTGTCGCCACTCTTGGCTCCTGAGGTAAGCACAAAACGTGCCACCCCTTCTTAAGTACATCGCCTATTCCTGCATATCCACTTCATCTCAAAGTCTTACCCAACCAACAGCAATTGGTGGTTGACAGATTCCAGCCCCATTCTTCCCGTTAGCGTGGTTACTAAATGGGAATTGAGCCTCCAGGTATCGAAATGATGCGGAAGAGGGTGTGGCTATACGGGAAAAATGCCGCGGGCAGGGAGGGAGTTGCGATCTTCGTCTCAAGGCAATTACTGATCTTGAGTTCTTTATAAATCAACTCCTATTGACAGTTAATGTAACTAATGATATTTTCTTCAATGGTTGAATTATCACATATTTTACATATTTTTCAATAATACTTACACGATGTATGACATCAACCCTAACTAATAATGAGCATCAGCCAGCAAACCATCAGGAATTGCCTCACCATAGATGTGGAGGATTATTTCCAGGTAAATGCCTTCGCCGCATCGGTGTCCAGGGACCAGTGGCAGTCCTACCCGCTCAGGGTTGAGCGGAACACCGGCCGAATCCTCGACCTGCTTGACGCATACGGCATCAAGGCGACGTTCTTCGTGCTGGGCTGGGTTGCCGAGCGGCTGCCATCCCTGGTTCGGGAGATTCGCGGGCGAGGCCATGAGATCGCCTGCCACGGTTTCTGGCATGAGCTGGTATTCCAGATCGGCCCCGACAGATTCCGCGCCGATATCCGGCGGGCAAAAGCCTTGCTCGAGGATCAGGTCGGCGAACGGGTGAACGGCTACCGGGCCCCCAGCTATTCCATCACCAAGCGGTCGCTGTGGGCGCTCACCATTCTCGCCGAAGAAGGGTTCACCTACGATTCCAGCATCTTTCCAATATTTCACGACACTTACGGCATCCCCGGGGCCAGGCGCTTTCCCCATATCATAGAGACCGATGCCGGCCACCTGAGCGAATTCCCCCTGACGACCCTCTCCTTGAGCCTGGGCGCCAAGAAGATCCATCTGCCCATCGCCGGCGGCGGTTACCTGAGACTCCTGCCGGCGAGCCTCATCCGCCATGGGATCTCCTTGATCAATGAAAAGGAGGGACAACCCGCCGTGCTCTATTTCCACCCTTGGGAAATCGACCCGGATCAGCCGCGCATCAAAGCCGGGATCAAGTCACGGTTCAGACATTATCTCAATCTTCGGGGAACCGAGAAAAAGCTCAGGTACCTGTTTTCAAAGCTGCCCTTCGCCCCCATGAACGAAGTCTTCTCACAACTCGGTGAAGCCTGTGCAAAGAACTAACCTTGCCGAAACCTTCATCGTGGAAACGGATTGCGTCGATCGGAACGGCTGGGACTCCTATGTCGCGGCTCACCCTGCGGCCGGCAATTACCATCAGTACGGCTGGCGGGAGGTGATCGAAGGCAGCTTCGGCCACCGGTGCCTTTACCTGGCCGCCCGGAATAACGATAATAACATCGAAGGGATACTCCCCATCGTGCTCATGCAAAGCAGGATCTTCGGGCGTTTTTTCGTGTCACTCCCGTTTTTCAATTACGGCGGCATACTCTGCGATCGGCGGGAAGCGGGCGATGCGCTCGTGGCCAGGGCGGCCAGCCTGCAAAAGGAATCACGCGCGGAGTATATCGAGTTGCGGCACATCGAACCGTTCGCCATGTTGCCGACGAAACGGCACAAGGTCGCGATGACCCTCGAGCTTGCCGAAAACCCCGAGGCGCTCTGGCGGAGCTTCAACGCGAAACTCCGCAACCAGATCCGCAAGGCGGAAAAAAGCGGCCTCACGGCAACGGTGGGCGGCAGTGAGCTTCTGGCCGATTTTTACCGGGTCTTCGCCCGCAATATGAGGGATCTCGGCACGCCGGTCTACAGCCGAAAATTCTTCTCCCGCATCCTGGCGAGGTTTCCGGAGCACAACCATATCATCGCCGTGCACCTTCGGGAAAAGCCGGTGGCGGCCGGCCTGGTCTGCCGGTTCCGCGACACCATGGAGATTCCCTGGGCCTCCTCCATCCGGGAGTACAACTCGCTCTGCCCCAACAACCTGCTGTACTGGACCGCCCTCCAGCTGGCGCTCTCCTCCGGCTGCGGGCGGTTCGACTTCGGCCGGTCCACGCCCGGAGAAGGAACCTTCAACTTCAAGAAGCAATGGGGCGCCGGGCCCACCACACTGCACTGGCAGTATCTGCTGCCTGGAGGAAGGGGCATGCCGGAACTGAACACGAAAAACCCGAAATTCGCGTGGGCGATCAAGGTCTGGCGAAGGCTGCCGCTGCCGATCACCAGGCTGCTTGGCCCCCGGATCGTCAAGAGCATCCCGTGAGCCCGCGCATCGGCAGGATTCTACCCCCGGCAGTCGCCCCCATCGGCCTCCGGGATATCGGCCGCGGCCTGCTGGCCATGGGAAAGAAAAACGGGGCTGCAGCCGCCTTTGCCGACGAGCTGAGGGAGTTTTTCCAGGTCGAGCACTGCTGGCTGACGTCATCGGGAAAAGCCTCGCTGGCCCTCATCCTCCAGGCGTTACGAGACCTGCATCCCGAAAAGGATGAGGTGCTGATCCCGGCCTTCACCTGCTATTCAGTACCGGCGGCCATATTCAGGGTGGGCCTGAAGATCAGGATATGCGACATCGAGCCGGAGACGCTCGATTTCGACTACGGGGAGCTGGCCCGGCAGGCATCGGCCCCCCGGCTGCTCTGTGTTATCGCCACCCATCTCTTCGGGGTGACGGCTGACGTTCCGAGGGCCCGCGCGGTCCTCGGCAAGCGGGAGATCCCGATCGTGGAGGACGCAGCCCAGGTGATGGGCGGGGAGCGACGGGGGCGGAAGGCAGGCACTCTGGGGGATGTCGGTTTCTACAGTCTCGAGCGGGGCAAGGCCTTTTCCACCGTGAAGGGCGGGATAATCGTGACCGGCTCCGAAACGATCGGCGGCGCACTAAATAGAATGGTTGCCGCCATTCCGACCCCCGGCCGGACGGAACAGTTTGTGCTGGCCATGTACGCCCTGGCCCTGGCGGTCCTTACCCGGCCCTGGCTGTACTGGCTTCCCAAGGCTCTGCCCTTTCTCAGGCTGGGCGAGACGCTCTTCGAGCCGGATTTCGAAATCGCCCGGCTTTCCGACTTTCAGGCGGGGATGGCCAGGGGCTGGCGGCAGCGACTTCGGGACAATATGCGGTTTCGGGCGATAAACGCCGAATATCTGGCAAGGCACGGGATTGCGGCGAGCTGCCCCCCGGAGACGCTCTCCTCCGGCCCGCTCAGGTATCCCGTGCTGGCGGCCGACAGGGTCGAAAAGATGGCAATACTCCGGCAGAGCGACCGGCTGGGTCTGGGGGCCGCGGATGTCTACCCGGGAACGGTGGATACCATCGCCCGTCTCGAGGGCTCCATTGTCGGCGGCTCCTCCGCGAAGGCCCGATCCATAGTTGAAAGATTATTTACCCTTCCGGTGCACCCACTGGTGACCGGAGCCTACATGCAGAAACTTGCCGGCCTGGTCGGAAACCCCGAAGGGTTTGGGCGGCAATCGCCGGCAGCAAAACAGTATGGAGGAGGCGGAATCAGGTGACGCTATTCAAGGAAATCTCCGGCGGCGATAAGCTGAAGATGCTTTCGCTGCTGCTCTTTTGGCTGGCGCTTTTTGCCCCGATCTATCCGGACATGGTGCGGGATTGGCTCTCCGACCCGGACAACTCCCACGGCTTCATCGTGCCTCTGGTGGCCTGCTACTTTATCTGGACCAGAAGAGACCGGCTCAACACGGTTACCATCGAAGACTCGTGGTGGGGCTGCCTGATGCTGATTGCCACCCTCGGCCTTTACGTGCTGAGCGTGGCGGGGGGCCTGACATTTCCCGCCAGGGTGGCGATGGTTCTCTCGCTCTTCAGCCTGCTCTGGTGCATGCTGGGCGGCGGGACAATCAGGCAGCTGGCCTTTCCCATCCTGTTCCTGCTGTTCATGATTCCCATGCCCTACTCGCTGATCAATCTGGTTTCCGGGCCATTGCAGCTCTTTGCCACGAAGATCTCCGCCCGGATCATCGAGGCCTGCTCCATCCCCGTCTTTCGCGAGGGCAATATGCTGTATTTTGTCAGCACCCAGTTGGAGGTCGCCGAAGCCTGCAGCGGCATCAGGTCGATCCTCGCCCTGTCGATGCTGGCCGTCGCCTTCGCCAATCTGAGCCAGGCCGGGTGGGCGGGAAAAGCGACCCTGATCCTCATGGCCATACCGATCGCGCTGGCGGCCAATATCATCCGCGTCACCGGCACCGGCATCCTGGCCCACTTCTTCGGCGACCGGGTGGCGAGAGGCTTCCTCCACGAATTTTCGGGGATTGCCATCTTCATCCTGGGATTTGTGGCACTTTTCGGAATCTACACCCTCATCAACAGGAAGGCGCCCGAACATGTCCAATAAAACTTTTGCCACCTGTCTCCTGGCCATGATCCTTGCCGCAGGAACCCTGGCCGCCCGTTCGTCCGTCCCGGTGCCTGTGGTCATCCGGACGAATCTCGAGAATATTCCCATGATGGTCGACAACTATACCGCCATGGAGGCCTCCTTTCCCGATGCCGTCTACCAGGAGCTCAATGCCGACAAGCATGTCTACCGCCACTACACCTCGGTCGGCGGCGATACGGTCAGCCTGTATATCGGCTACTACGGCACGGCCAAAGGCGGCCGGACAGGCCACAATCCCTATGCCTGCCTGCCCAGCCAGGGGTCCGCGATCGTCGACACCGACGTGGTGTATCTCCGGCAGGACGCCACGGGGAAGGACCTGGCGGTCAATTATGTGCTGGCCCGCAAGGATGGGATCAACACCGTGCTGCTGCACTGGTACCAGGTGGCAGGCACCAAGGTCATGGCAACGGGCCTGATGCAGAATATCGAACGCTTCACCGGAAGGATCCTCTACAATCGCAATGACGGGGCCTATGTGCAGATAGCGTCGTCCGCACGGGAAGGAGATGTTTCCAGCACCCGCGAGAAGGCGCGGCAGTTCGCCGAGCGGGTCCTGAATCTGCTGCCGGATTACTGGCCGGAGGAGCAATGATGGCGCCCGCCGGGGTGGGGGACCCGGGCGAAACGGCTGCGGAAAAGAATGCGCCCCTTCGGGCAGAGGCCGGAAGGGGCGCAAGGTTTTTTTGCGGCTTGCGGGATTTTTCCGCAAGCCGCGGTGTCGCCGGAGGAACCGGCTCTTACTGGGACACGACCTTGAAGCCGGTCGGCGCGCTGAGCGGTACCCGCGGCGGCGCCGTTGCAACCGTCAGCTCATCCAGCCACATGGTCTGAGCGATCGGCGAACCGTCACCGATCCATGGCGCCAGCACGAACTGCGCCCACTTCTTGGTGGCGTCCTGGGCGGTGCGGAACAGGACATCCTTGCGGTCGATGACCTGCACGCCGTCTACCCACTGCTGCATGACGCCGTCGGCCTGTCCCTTGCCGCCGCTGACCGTATTCATCTTCAGGTAGACTTCCACCCGGCGCCAGCCATTGGTGGAGACGGTGCCGGAGGGCGCCTTCCACAGGTTGGCGCTGTAGTACGGGTTGGCCGCAAAGCAGTTGCCCGTTGCGCCGGCGGGGGCCGGAGTATTGCAGTGGGCCACGCTCCTTTCCTCGGTAACCGAGGCAAGGTTGTTCGGCGGCGTGCCGTTGGCGGTGTTGACCCTCCTCTGATCCTGGACTGCCAGTTGCGGCCTGATGGCGTAGGTGCCGCCGATATCGGAGACGAACTCGATATAGGTGCTCAGGAAGTTGGCGGAGAGCGACGACCAGTCGCTGTCCAGGTCGGAGAGGATCTGCACCATATGCGGATGATAGGCCTGCTGCGAGCCCCGCCATCCCGACTGGAACTTCACGTAGAACGAAACGTAGAGACTCTCGGTCGGGGTGAACTTCTTCCGCATCGCCCCGCCGTTGGCGGGTTTGGTCGCCCCTTGGGCCCAGGCCCACTGCAGGGCGCTGCCCGATTGTCCGCCGGACACCACCGTGCCGTGGTTGGTACTGTCATACCAGCCTCTTGTGGCGAAGCTGCTGTTTTCGAAACTCTCCTGCAGGAGGATTGTCGCACTGGCAGCCTGGGTCGTGGCGCTTGCCGCGGCGGACTGCGCCGACTCGTTGCCGGCCGCGTCGATGGCCGACACCTTGTAACTGTATGCGGTCGAAGCCGAGAGGCCCGAGTCCGCATGGGAGGTGGTGGTGGCGGTAGCGACCAATGCCCCATTCCGGTACACTTTGTAGC
>OBJA01001036.1_pt1 | contig 20824 bp, 25 predicted proteins | sample 1519751 | NCBI WGS metagenome assembly OBJA01 (sample SAMEA3881238, study PRJEB22517) | soil metagenome | biome: lake sediment; feature: soda lake sediment; material: sediment, water from around vicinity | place: India | collected 2013-12-23 | depth 3 m
GGTACGGTTACCCGTACGGCAGTTTAGCAAACTGCTGGTTTCAGCCACTCACCCATCTCTCCATGAGTCACATATTTAAAGAACTTTTATTTCTAAACAGAAAGAAGGTCCGGCAGTTTTGCATCCGGCAACCACCGGATCTGCCACTCATCCATCTCTCCCGAATATTCTTATATCGTCTGAACTTCTTTTATTCACGGGCTTACCCGCTTTTTTCAATGTGCGTGCAAATATAGAATTACTTTTCGCTTCCGCAAAATTATTTTAGTAAAAAGATGTTTGCCTTTAGTGCTATTCCGCAAGGCTGCCGCCACGGGTTAACCGGTAGCAGTTACCCCACCTGAAACGCGGGTTATACGGGGAAAAAAGGAGAAGGTTAAATGCGTAAAAAAAATACCTGCCAATCTCATTCTGTATCAGCGATATATTTTCCAGATGTTCTTTAATCATTTCTTTTCTTTGGATAGTCGCTTTTTACAAGCTATATTTGAAACAGAAAAAGCGTTCTTTTACAAAATATTGTCCGCATTAATTCAAATTTGGTAAATTCAACATTTTAAATTGAACCGAGCAAGCTTTTGGACGTAAAGACAGGCCTTGTAGTCCCGAGCAATCGGGATGAGTAGCCCAGCTACCGGTGGAAGTCTGATCGCCCAGGCACTCAAATCCTTTTTATCAGGGATTTTACGCAAACGAATTAATGCGGATTTTTTACGTCCTGGTTTTCAACGCATCAATCATAAAAAATGGCTCGTATAACGCTCGCATCTGCTTCTGCCTTTCAATCGGCATTCCTGCGCATAGTATCGCCATTTATACATCTATTGGTATGGGCCTTTGGTTTTACGGGTATTCATCCACACAAAATAGTACAACAAAAGCATAATGGCTGCAAACATGGCGGCTCTTCCCAGGTAGTCACCATACTGCACGTAAAACGTAATTTTTTCGTTCGTATTCAACGTGCCTTTTATCGCTGTTTTTTCATTCCAGCCAGAGAACTGCATCAAATCGCCCTTCTGATTAATAAACGCTGAAATACCGGTGTTCGCAGAGCGGGCAATACCGCGGCGGGTCTCAATGGCACGCAGTCGGGCATATGAAAGGTGTGGGTGGTAACCGGCAGTATCTTTCCACCAGCCATCGTTGGTAATCACAAAAATGAGACTCGCTCCTTTTTTCACCTGTTCACCAACATGTTGCCCAAATGCCGATTCAAAACAAACAACCGGGGCTGTAATTAACCCTGAGCTTCCGTCAAAAACTGATGTTTCGGTATAGTTGCCGAGGCTCCCGCTCGTTCCGCCCAAATCAACCATGAACTTCTTTAAAAATGAAAAGTACCGGCTGTAAGGCATTTTTTCAACGCCACTCACCAGAATTGTTTTATGATATACCTGTATTCCTTTGTGGTTGATTTGTAAAGCAGAATTAAACATATCATAATAACCCGCTTCGGAATCGTGACGGGCAGTTGCCGAAGTTTCAAACGGTTGAAGCTGCTTCTGTGTAATCGCGCCCAATATAAAATTCAGCTCTGGATAAGCAGCAGCCCGAAGCAGGAAGGGTCTAATCTGAGCATCATCAGCCAGCCTGTCGTCTTCCCACACAGGATGAAGGGCGGTTTCGGGGCCAATAACATAATCGGTTGAGGACGTTATTAAGGAATCTGCTAAACTCAATAAGTTTTCTACTTGTTTGGCTTCTGTATTTTTTTCAAACTTTTCAGAATACGGATCAACATTGGGCTGTAGCAAAATGATTTCAAACGACTCCCCTTCTTCCTGATAATGACTGTATTGATAATAGGAAATCACCACTGGCATGATAACAATCACTACTGAAATCGTCGAATAAATGGCAAGTTTTCGACGATGTTGATGAAATGCATGTCTCCCTGCATGAAACAAAAGCAGGTTGACTGCCAACACCCAGGCAGACCCGCCTAAAACGCCCGTAAATTCATACCACTGTATCAGCCTGACCTGATTTGCAAATCCATTGCCTAAAGAGAGCCATGGCCACTCAATGTCCCAGTTGTAATGCAGGTATTCGAATGCAAGCCAAAAAATAAGTAGCGAAAAATTGCCCATTCCAGGACTAAAACTACGCTTCATAGCATGAAAAAGCCACCAAACCGCAGCCATCAGCATGGAGTTGAGCAAAATTACCAACGCCATGCCGACTATTGAAGCATACATTCCCCACCAGGTCGCAAGCAGGTTCCAAATAAAAAAACCGATAAAAGCATATCCAAAAGCAAGGATGCCTTCACCCCTTGCTCTATTCCGAAAAAGATGATCTTCAACAACTAACAAAGGAATCAAGGCTACCAGCAGCACCCAGCACTGGGAAACTCCAAACCAGGGAATGCTCAGCAACAAACCGCTCAAACCAGCCGTTAAAACCAGGTGCGCACGCTTCATCGCGAAGAAGAGATGTTTTGTGCCATGGCAATTTTATCTTTCTCTTTTCCCTTATCGAAAATGAAATCAATTTTACCAAGCATCAGGCCTCCCCAACCCGCCTGGTTTACAATGATCCGGTTGCCATCAGCATTTTTCAACTCCAAAGGTGCTTGCAGAAAAGTGTGTGTATGTCCGCCGATAATCAGATCGGTATGGCGGGTTTGCGCCGCCAGAAGTTTATCGGAAATTTTTGACTCTTTATACTCCAGCCCCAAATGCGAAAGGCAAATCACCAGATCGCAGGCCTGATCATGTTTTAGAAAAGCTTCTTTTTCGAGAGCCGTCTTTACCGGATATTTATAAACTGTTTCAGCATAATTGTCCTTACCGACCAAACCCGATAATTCTATTCCTAAACCGTAAATTCCCACTTTAATATCATGCTTCTTAAACACAATTTGTTCAGGAAAACGGCCGTCCAGGCTGGTGTTCGAAAAATCGTAATTACTTGTCACCAATGGGAACGAGGCAAATGGCAATGCTTCGAAAATACCGTCCAGCCCGTTATCAAACTCGTGATTGCCGATCGTCGATGCATCATAGCCCATCTTCGACATCACCTTCCAGATCAATTCACCTTTGTAATAGTTAAAGTAGGGCGTTCCCTGGAATGAATCACCCGCATCCAGCAGTAAAACATTGTTTTGTTCCGACCTGATTTTCCGGATCAATGCCGACATTCCGGCCAGGCCGCCACGACCCCTGTATTCCGGATGATCTTCGGGAAAAGGATCGATATGACAGTGAATATCGTTGGTGTGCAAAACGGTAAGCGACAAAAGGTCCTGCGCAGCCAGCAAATCAACCGGCAAATGCCCCAGTCCAATGCCAGCCGACGCCCCGGCCAAATTTCTGATAAACTTCCTCCTGCTATTCATGATAAATCCTCCCATCTGTTTGGACCTGGATTTCTTTTCCCTCCTCATAATCAGCTTTAAGATAATCGATAATCAGGTCTCTCAGTTTATAACCTGTATGAATAATTTCCCGGCATTCCGACAAAACAGCCATGTCATCGCCGCCGTTGGCAATATAATCGTTGGTCACCAGCCAGTAATCGCGATGTTTATCCAATTGTTCGCCGCCTACTTTCAAACTGCCAATAGCTCCGTTTTTGATGCCCAGGGTAATACCCGACACGCCATCGCCTCCCCTTTCTGCAATCCTGCCAATAAATTTTTCAAGGGTTGCTCCGGAAAGTTTCAGCAACACCAGTTCGTTTTCGAAAGGCATCAATTCAAAAATATTCCTGACGGTGATCTCGCCTTTTGGAAGCGAAGCCCGCAAGCCGCCGTAATTGACATATGCCATGTCGGGCGAAGTATTTTTCTTTTCCAGGAAAGGTTTGCCGGCCTGCATAAGCAAATCGGCAACCAGGTTGGTCAGTTTACTTTCGGGCTTTGCTTTTATTAACTCTTCGGCCGAAAAAGCAACAATGCCCGACATGTCTTTTTCCAATTTTTCCTGATAAGGGCCAACCAAGGAAATAATGGAGGCGTCAGGCGAATAAAGAGCCGGTTCGTTTTGGATATTTTCTGTTTGTACATCACTAATAATCAGCGACGATTTACAGGAAACCAAGCTTATTAACAATGCAAGGATGATAACTGGGTAGCGCATTCGTTTTTATTTTCAAGAATAAGAAATAGTTTTAAGAAAAATTTGCGTTTACAATATTAACAGCAAATCATAGATTTTGGACTTTATTTTTTCGTAAAACGGTTATTAAATTTCATGAAGGATAAAAATTCGGCCCTTTTTTCAGGCCATTATTATAAATTATTCACCATCATCTTGTTTGTTTTTCTTTCGGGGGGCCTGCTTCATGCACAGGATTATCAAACTACCAAAGCACTAAAAGGTGAGGGAGTTTACGGCATCCTGAAAAGGCACAACCTTCCTCCCGGCGAATATTTAAATTCATTTATTGAGCTGAACAAAAGCAAGTTGGGAAAAGACAACAGCCTATTTGAAGGACAAACGTACGTTCTGCCCATTGAAAAGTCAAAGGAAAAACCAGTCCTTAGCGGCGGCACCATTTATCCCATATTCGGGAAAACCTACGAACAGGTCAGGTTGGTTGACAATGCGTTGGCCGGTGCAGTTTATTATCTGAAAAGCGGGCATGGCGGCCCCGATCCGGGCGCGGTGGGTCATTATGGCAACAACATTCTTTGCGAAGATGAATATGCTTATGATGTCACGCTGCGGCTCGCCCGTTTGCTGATTGAACATGGCGCCACTGTTTATATGATCACCCGCGACGACAACGACGGTATCAGGGATGACAGTTTTTTGAAGCCAGACCAGGATGAAACCTGTTATCCAGACCTCCCCATTCCCAGGAACCAGTTAAAAAGGCTGCAACAACGCACCGATGCCATCAATAAACTTTATGCAGAAAACCGGGGTAAATTTCAGCGACTGATTGTGGTGCATGTTGATTCCCGGAGTGTTGGCCAAAATATCGACGTTTTCTTTTATCATGACAAACGTAGCAACACCGGCAAAAAACTGGCCCTCAACCTGCAACAAACTTTCAAACAAAAATACGACCAGTACCAGCCAAACCGCGGCTATCACGGAACCGTATCAGACCGGAACCTTTATGTACTGAAACATTCGTACCCGGCGGCAGTTTTTATTGAATTGGGCAACATCAATCATTACCGCGACCAGCAACGTTTTATAAAATACAATAACAGACAGGCACTCGCCAACTGGATGGCCGAAGGTCTGTTGAAAGATTTTAAAAACAACAAGTAAGTTGAAGTTTACAACTCGAAATCCCCTTTTTCGTGCTGAAGGTAACGTGCCGACAAATGGCCGATCATTTTACTAATATGGCCAATAGCGGTTTGGGTTGGTGGGGTGACTTCCTTCTTTTGCAATCTCAATAACATAATGCTGTAAAGCGACTGAAAAGCAAGCTGAATGTCATGGGCGTCTTTATTGATGCTTTTGTCGCGGAACTCGTTGATCACCGGTTTTGCCGCCTGGAAAAGCACGGGATATTGCGCATCTTCTCCCGATTGAAGCAATTGTATGTGAAACCGGTTGAGGTCGTCCACCAGGTTGACGATAAACTGCACATGACCACTTTTGGTAAGCTGTTCTTTTTTCATCATGGCAGCGATGTTTTTGTACCAGTCGTAAATTTCCAGCCGCGTGTCCTCGTCCTCGTCAAACCGGGAAACCAGCATCTTTCCAATCTGTTCAGGGTCGAAATTCAGTGCACGCAGCAAGTCTTCAACCTGCCAGATGTACAGGATGTATTCGGCAATATTTGTTTTTCTCTTTTTCTGTGCGATCAGCATTGGACAAGAATCTCAGTTGACAGTTGACAGTTTTCAGTTTGTTTCCGAAAGTTATGTTCGGACTAATCAATTTCAAAAAAATCATCCAGGTCGCGCCGTTCTTTTTTGGTGGGCCTGCCTGTCCCGCGTTCGCGGTTAAACCAGCCCATGTTTTTTTGCGTGTCAAGCAAGTCAAGTTCTTCTTTTGGCGTGATGTCTTTCATATAACCCTCCACCAATGCGGCCCCCATTCGCTTTTCAGCCAGCCCGAGCACCTGGTAACTATAAGTAACCGGCGGTTTCCGTACCTTAATAACATCGCCAACTTTAACGACACGCGAGGGTTTCACAGCAATATCACTGATCGTGACCCTGCCTTTTTTACAAGCTTCGGTGGCGATGCTCCGGGTTTTAAATACCCGTACCGCCCAAAGCCATTTATCCACCCTCACCAGGTTTTCCATCTTATTTTCTCTTATTGAATTGGTTCATTGTACGTTCAACGCCAATGGTGCCAAAACTTTTGATGATTTCAATACAAGTGTCGATTTTTTCCGGCAATTGTTCTGCTTCTTCCTTCGACCATTCATCCAACACGTAGTCAACCTGTTGACCACGGTTAAAGTCGGCGCCAATACCAAAGCGCAAGCGGGCATAATCGCTCCGCCCGTTCACATCCTGAATATTCTTTAGTCCGTTATGTCCGGCATCGCCGCCTTTCGCCCGTAAACGAAGCGTCCCGAACGGAAGCGCCAGATCATCGGTGAGTACCAGCAGGTTTTCGAACTCGATTTTTTCTTTTTGTAACCAATAATTGACAGCCCTTCCACTTAAATTCATATAAGTGGTTGGTTTCAAGAGAATAAATGTTCGTGCCTTAAACTTATATTCGGCTACAAAGCCGTAACGTTTATCGCTAAAAACAATATTGGACGCACCGGCAAGGGCGTCCAATATTCGGTATCCTATGTTGTGCCGGGTATTTTCGTATTCAGGGCCCGGGTTTCCCAGTCCGGCTATTAGATATTTCATCCGTTTTCAGATGTTTTATTTAATAATGATTGAACTTCAGGAAAAAGCACTGTCCGTATCCGGCAGATCTTGGTATATTATTCTCCTGCGGCTTCTGTTGTAGTTTCTTCAGCCTCATCTTCTTCAGCTAAAGGCGCTACGCCCATGGCTGCGCGGGCAGCACGTGTTATAACAACAGAAACAACCGGTACTGATTTCGAGTTCAAAAATTCTATATTTTCCAATGACAACTGGCCAACTTTAAAACTATCGCCAAGGCCAAGTTTCGTAATATCAATCTTGATGGCATCAGGAAGGTCTTTTGCCAGCGCTTTTACTTTCAAACGGCGCAGGTTCACTTTCAATTTACCTCCCGAGCGCATACCTTTTGCATAACCTTCAACTTTGATTGGCACCTCAATTTTAACTGGTTTGTTTTCGTCAATTTTGAGGAAGTCCACATGCAAAATTTGTTCTTCAACCGGATGGTATTGCACATCCTGCATAATGGCCTTATAAGTTTTACCATCAACATCAAGGTCGATTAAAAAAACTTTAGGTGTATAAATCACATGGCGGAAGTCACCTGCTTCGGCAACAAAATGGATCGGCTGTTCGCCACCATACAATACGCACGGCACTTTTCCTTCACTCCTCAGTTTCCTGGAGTCTTTTTTGCCGAGTCCTTCTCTTGAAAAACCTTTAATTTCAATTGATTTCATTTTTCGAAAATTTAATAGTTAAATGATACTCAGTCCTCCCTTTTCGGTGAAAGGGCAAACAGCATACACAACTTCATGCCGTTGGAAAAAGCGGTGCAAATGTATAGAATTATTTAAAAAATAACGAACTAATTGATTCATTTTTATAGACTCGCTTAATAGCTTCGCCAAATGCATCGGCCACCGAAATGTATTTTATTTTAGCTGATTCCTGTTTTGGCGGGATGGAATTGGTGAAATAAATTTCCTGCAAAGCCGATTCTTCGAGCCGCTGGTAAGCTGGTCCCGAAAGCAGCCCATGCGCAGCAAATGCACGAACCGAGTTGGCTCCTTCTTTGATCATCAGCCCGGCGGCTTTGGTGATAGTGCCGGCAGTATCAATCACATCGTCAACAATAATCACATCTTTGTCGCGAACATCGCCAATCAAAGTCATGTTGCCAACCACGTTGGCTTTTGCGCGCGATTTATGGCAAATGACCATGTCGGTACTCAACATACGTGCATAAGTATTTGCTCTTTTTGTGCCGCCAACATCAGGCGAAGCAATGACGATATCGCGTAAACCCATTTTCTGAATGAACGGGATAAACAACGCTGACGCAAAAAGATGGTCAACCGGAACATTGAAAAATCCCTGGATCTGATCGGCATGCAAGTCCATGGTAATGACGCGGTCAACACCGGCAGCCGACAATAAATCGGCAACTAATTTTGCCCCGATAGAAACGCGGGGTTTGTCTTTGCGATCTTGCCTCGCGTATCCAAAATAAGGAATACACGCGATGATCTTGTAAGCCGAAGCCCTTTTGGCCGCATCAATCATCAGCAACAGTTCGAGCAGGTTATCGGCCGAAGGGAATGTAGACTGAACGATAAAAACGTGTGCCCCGCGAATGGTTTCCTCAAAGCAGGGCTCAAACTCGCCGTCCGCAAAAACCGGGCAGGACGATTTGCCCAATTCAACATCAACGCTTTTGCAAATTTCTGTTGTCAAATACTTTGTAGCAGTACCAGTGAAAATTTTTAAAGGAGCCTTTCTAGACATTTTTTCTTTTTATTTAAGTATCCCGGATTGCGCGCAAAGGTAAAAAATCTTTAAAATATAACAGGCCGCAATCAAAGTAAGTATTTAAAATGACAGATTAAATGAAAACAATGATTTATCAACACGCTAAATAATAGCAACATACCACTCATCTACATGCTTTGTTCAATGAACGACAAAATTTCGTCGCGCCCTGCCCCGACAAGGGACGAACTGAGAAAAACCGGCGGCAGTTCTTCCCAGTATTTTAACAACTCTTCTTTATAATGTGATACGTTTTGTGCCAACGTATTTTTTCCAAGTTTATCACATTTGGTGAAAATCAGGGCGAAAGGGATTTCCTTTTCCCCTAACCAATTGATAAATTCCATGTCAATTTTTTGCGGCTCATGCCTTGAATCGATCAGTACAAAAAGGCAGTAAAGGTTTTCACGTCGCAACACGTAATCGATGATATAGGTCTGAAACGTTTCCTTATGTGCTTTCGAAACTTTGGCGTACCCATAACCGGGCAAGTCAACCAGGTACCAACCCCCATTGATTAAAAAGTGATTGATCAATTGGGTTTTTCCAGGGCGTGCCGATGTTTTTGCCAGCTTCTTCTGATTGGTCAACATATTAATCAACGAAGACTTGCCCACATTTGACCTGCCGATAAAAGCAAATTCAGGTTTATCCGGCTCCGGGCACTTTGCCACGTCGGTGTTGCTCATTACAAAACTGGTACTTTTTATTTCCATTGAGTTTCAAGAGCCTCTCCCCTGGCCTCTCCAAAGGAGAGGGAGTCAGAAGAGTGCATTTTTATACAATTTCTATTATTTTATGCTTTACCAACTACGTTTTATCCGGTTTTCCAACCTTTTTGATCACAGCTGCGTACTTGTTGTTCCTTGCTCCCCTCTGTTGGAGGGGGTTCGGGGAGGCTTATACATGAACTTCCAAAACCTTTACCTCCGCACTTTCCGGCTTCAAAAAAAATTGTTCCATAACAGCCGGCACAAGTATACATTCCCCTTTATTTACTTTTTCCGTTCCTTCTTCATACTGAATAGTGAATTCACCTTCAAGGCAAATGTAAATGACAAAGGAGTCCAATTTATGAAAGTCGCGTTCCAGCTTTTTATCAAATTCGAGTAGACTGGTTGTAAAATAGTCGCATTTCACAAGTTCCACCCGCTCGTTCAATTTGTTTTTGTATGATGTTTTATACGATTCGGGCACGGTAAAATCGATCGCATCCAGGGCCAAATCGGTATGAAGGTCACGCAGATTGCCCTGTGCATCTTTCCGATCATAGTCATAAATACGGTATGTAACATCTGATGTTTGCTGAATTTCAGCAAGCAAAATGCCTTTGCCAATCGCATGCACACGGCCTGCGGGCATAAACGCCACATCGCCGGCTTTCACTTCTTCGAAGTTCAGGATGTCCATCAGCTTTCCTGTTTCGAGCGCTTCAAGATATTGCTCTTTGGTCAGCTCTTTATTAAAGCCGAGGTTAAGCTGCGAGCCGGGATCAGCCTGTAAAACATACCACATTTCGGTTTTTCCAAAAGCCTGGTGACGCTTTTTCGAAAGTTCATCGTCGGGGTGTACCTGGATAGAAAGGTCGTCGTTGGCGTCGATAAACTTAATCAGCAAGGGAAATTCCACCCCAAACTTTTCATAAACCCGGTCGCCAACCAGATCGCCCATGTAAACTTCAACCAGCTCTTCCAAACTGTTGCCAGCCAAAAAACCGTTGGCCACAACCGAAACGTGCCCTTGCTCGCCCGAGATTTCCCAGCTTTCGCCGCAGTTTGGCAAATCGCCAAAATTTTTGCCGAGATGGGTCCTTATTTTTTGTCCGCCCCAAATTTTATCAAGGTATTGCGGGACAAACTTCAGCGGATATAAATCTTTCATCTTCTTACAGTTCAACAATTAGAAATGGAAGTCAACAGCGGCGCGTTCAACGGTTGTCTCTTTGATCAAACCAAAAACCGCCAAATGATCGGGGTGGACGCGATAAACATCCAAATCGGCAACCGACTCAAAATGAGTGATCAGGCAGATATCATACGATTTCGCATTAAGCTCGTAATTCAGCCCAACTTCAAGGTGTTTCAGTTCCTTAATTTTATCTTTTAATGCTTCGAGAGCAGCTTTTATTTTTTCCCTCACCGCTTGTTTTTCATCTTCAGGATATTCTTTCAACTTAAAAAGAACCACATGATTGATCATACTCAAATAATTTTAAGGGTTATTTTTCAGCTTGCGAAGGTAACATTTTCCCTCCGGCGAACCATAAATCAGACGGATGAATGTAGAAAATAGCCTTGGCTTGTCTATATTTACCTGAAAAATAAACTAACATGATCATTATTGGCATTGCCGGCGGCACCGGTTCGGGAAAAACCACAGTCGTCAGAAAAATTATGGAACAGCTCCCGCTGAATGAGGTGGCAGTACTTTCGCAAGATTCCTATTACCGGGACAGCAGCCACCTTCCGCTGGAACAACGCAGGGAAATCAATTTTGACCATCCCGATTCGATCGAATTCAGCCTGCTGACCAAACATTTGGCCGAACTGAAAACCAACAAAAGCATTGAAGAACCACAATATTCTTACCTTACCTGCACCCGGTCGGAAAAAACGGTCACGGTTCATCCGCGGTCGGTGATGATTGTTGAAGGGATATTGGTGCTCGCCAACGCATCGCTCCGGAAAATGTTCGATCTGAAAGTTTATGTGGACTGCGATTCGGATTTGAGGCTTTCGAGGGTAATTCAGCGCGATATTGTTGAACGGGGACGAAACATTGCCGAAGTGCTCAACCGCTACGAGGAAACCGTTAGGCCCAGTCATCTTCAATTTATTGAACCAACCAAACGTTACGCCGACATTATTGTGCCCGAAGGGGGAAACAACACGGTGGCAATAAATCTTTTAACCCATTTCATAAAACAAAACCTGTAACCATGCTCGACAACCTGACTATTGAAGATGTGCTTTTTATCGATATTGAAACGGTGCCGCAACAACCTGATTTTGTGGAACTGAATGAAACGTTTCAGCAACTTTGGGATAAAAAATCGGCCCATTTCCGCACTGAAGAACAAGATGCTGCCGATGTTTACGAACGCGCAGGAATTTACGCCGAATTCGGGAAAATTATCTGCATTTCGGCAGGAGTTGTCACCCAAAAGTTTGGCGAACGTTTTTACCGGGTGAAATCGTTTCACGGCCAAAACGAAAAAAAACTACTGTCGGAATTTAACGACATGCTGAACCGGTTTATGTCGCATCCCGGCAAACGACTGTGCGCCCACAACGGACAGGAGTTCGACTACCCATACATTGCCCGCCGGACGCTCATCAATGGCTTGCCTTTGCCCAAAACACTCGATATTGCCGGGCTGAAACCGTGGGATGTAAAAGACCTGCTGCTCGACACCCTTCAATTGTGGAAATTTGGTGATTATAAAAATTACACCTCGCTGAACCTGCTTTGTGCTGTATTCGATATTCCAACGCCAAAGGACGACATCGACGGCAGCCAGGTTGCCAGGGTTTATTATCAGGAAGGCGACCTTGAGCGGATTATCCGTTATTGCGAAAAAGACACACTGGCAGTCGCCAACCTGCTGCTGCGCTACAAGGGCGAGGCAATTATCCCGGTGGAAAACATGGAAGTCGTTTAAAAACAGACATCAAGCTACATGGCTCTGGATGTTTATACCATATTTCAATATTTCACTAACCACGGGGTTTGTTCTATTGAAATCCTTTAAATTAAATGGATGCGGTTCAATTCTCAGGTCAATCGGCCGTCTGAGTTTCATTAATGCGATCTGCGCATCAATAATATCGTCCACATTTTTCAGGACGATTGCAATATCAATGTCACTATCCTCGCGATTTGTTCCTTTTGCATAACTCCCAAAAAGAATAACGTCTTGGATATCAAATTGATTCTTCACATGATTTATAAATCTTTTTGTGATCTCGATTGCTTGTCCTTTATCCACGTTCGTAAATTTAATATTTTGTCAATCCAATCTTGTGTAAATTCTGATGTGCATTTTCTGTAAAAAGCCTGCCTGTAACTGTCATACCTGGCATTCAGGTTGAAAGTTGTAATGGCATCAAGCCAATCCAACTGTTCTTCGGAAAAACCCAATTCAGAATAATTTGCCAATTTTAGATAAATCATGTGAAAACGGCGCATGGTCATTTTTAGTTCTTACAATTGAAGCTTTTATAAGTTTCTCAATTACAATATGTCCAATGAACAATGACCAATGGTAATCCTTTGATTCAAACAAATGAATCATCGTTTCAAAATCTTTATCTGAACTATCTATCCAGTGCTTAAATATTTTTTCTACTTCAAAATTATCCATGCTTCAAGCCGTGTTAGACAAAGATAAACTTTTTCCAGAATCGGCAATTTTTGAGTGGGTTCGCAAAAAAAGTGTTGGATCACGAAAATCTACTTCATTGATTTCTGTCAGCACCTTTTGAAATAAGAATACTTTACATACCTTAGCCCTCCATAAACTACTAACTACTCTTTTATTATGAAAAAGAATGCTATTCTGAACACTCAAATGGCATTGATGATGTTCTTTCAGTACATGATGTTTGCTGTTTGGTGGGTGCCACTTGCCGCTTACCTGACGCAGATGGATGTAGCCCCGGTGCAAAAATCGCTGATATTAAGCTCGATGGCTTTAGGCTGTCTGGTTTCACCGATCACCGGCATGATTGCTGACCGTTTTTTCCAGGGACAATACGTTCTGGCAGCAACAAATATCATCAATGCAGTTTTACTTGCTCTGGCGGGCACAACCTCGAACCCCGACCTTCTTTTTGTTTTCCTTTTAATTGCCATGATTTTTTACATGCCCACCTGGGGACTGACAAGTTCAATTGCCATGACGCACGTTGCCACGGAAAAATTTGCGCGCATCCGTGTTTTTGGCTCCATTGGATGGGTGTTGTCCGGCGGTTTCAGTTTGATTTTTGTCCATCTTTTCAACCTGAACTTTGACGGGAGCAACCTGCCGTTTTACTGCGGCGCAGGCGTCAGCGCAGTTGCCGCCCTGTCCAATATTTTTCTGCCAAAAACAATTCCGGCATCCAAAGGGCAACCCGTGTCGCTGATCAGCATCATGGGACTGGGCGCAGTAAAATTGATGAAAAAAAGCAATTTCTTCTGGTTCATTGTTTTGTCATTTCTGTCGATGATCCCTTTTTCGATGTATTGGTCATATTGTTCTGAATTTCTGCTGAATAAAGGTTTCAAATACATCAGCATCACCATGAACTTTGGCCAGTTGGCTGAGATGTTGTTTTTGCTGACCGTGCCTTTTGTAGTGAAAAAATATGGACTGCGTGTTACCATGTTTCTGGGGCTGATCGCCTTGTCAATCCGCTATTTTGGGTTTTATTCAGGTTCCGTTTTTGATACAGGCTTCCTCTACATCATCGGGATTTTAATGCATGGCCTGATTTTCGGGTATTTTTACCTGGGAGGGCAAATGTACATCGACCAAAAAGCGCCAAAAGAGCTGAAAGCTCAGGCTCAAGGGTTTATATTTCTGGTAACTTTTGGCGCCGGCCTGCTGGTGGGAAATTTCATCAGTGGCAAAATCATTTCTGTTTTTTCTGAAACAAGCCCGGCCGGTACGACCTATCAGTGGGGGACAATCTGGGGGCTGACAGCCGCCATGTCGATTGCTCTGGCTGTGTTGTTTCCGCTATTGGTGAAGAAAGAAAAAGAAGTTTTAAAAGCTGGCTATCAAGCTGTTTAATCCTGAAAACTCTTAATATTACGATATCCAGCGCTGTGGTATGGAAAAACCCGAATCACAGCGCTGGACAGCGTAATAATTAACGTCACAGCGGTTTAGAAGGCCCTGTTCATTCATATTAAAGAAAGTGCTTACTCCTGCGCAGCCGGCATTTTCATCGACCCGAGATTGGTAATCTGGTATCCCGCCATGGTAAATTGTTTACTGGCTTTGGTATCAATATCGGTAACGCGCATTAAGGTACGTTCACCTGTTTTTGTATCTTCTGACTCAGATTCCATGATAAAGCCAAACGGCATTCCCCTCGAATAAGTTGCCGATTTAAAGATGGTACTCATAAAATCGCGGGTGGTCCAATTAACATCGTTGCTGATCCAAAAACTGGCTTTAGTGCTTTCTTCGGGGTCGTCGTACCGGTACTCGTCGCAGCGATAGCCTTGGATTGATTTGGTGCGGCCGGTTTTGCTGACGTGCGGGTTCATCGCCAACGTGGGAACATCTTCCGGCTTTAAATCTTTGTAAGCCTCCTGGTCGTGAAGGTCACCCTGCAGTCCTTCCACATCAAATCCATAAACAATTCCTGACCGCTCGCTACCCTCTTCAGACAAAATAATCATGGCTTTATTGCCGAGATCCATGATAAAAGTGCCTTTCCCTTGCTGTTTCATGTCGCCGCCAATAAATTCATAGGCGAAGTTTTTCCCGTTCGAGCTAAGATAGGTAATGAAATCGCCGTCACTTTCCTTTTTGCCTTTGCCGTCATACGACTCGATGTGCATCTGCAGTTTTGAATCAAACGAATAGGCATCGCTGATTGGGACAGGTTCACCTGACAAGCCGATTCCTTTCATCATCTTCTGCATCCTGGCGTTCTGTTTTTCTTCGGTTGAAGTTGCCTCGCCGGCACTTTCTTCAGTGCCTTCAAGAAGTCCGTCCAGGGTTTGATCTATCTTTTCGTCGATTTTTTCATCAACCTTTGCTTCTACTTTTTTCTCAACTTTTTCTTCTACTTTTTCCTGTATCTTTTTATTCAACTTATTAAGAAGACCTTGAGAATAAGAAAATTCGGACTGAGAAATCAAAAAGCAAACGGAAATAATGACAAGTAAAATTCTATTCATCGCTACTTATTTTTAATTGATTTAATTAATCGACACAAGTTACAACTTTAGGTACTATCGACGCAAGAGGGAATAGAAATTTATTTTGGTAAATAACAGCAGGTCAAATCTTCATGGCCCGATCCATGTCTCTTTTTGAATCTTTCTCTTTCAGGGTTTCCCGTTTGTCATGCAATTTTTTTCCTTTGGCAAGGGCAATTTCAAGTTTTGCCAGGCCGTTGTCGCTCAGGAACATTTTCAGCGGAACAACCGTTAATCCGCTTTCTTTCAATTTTTTGTGAAGCTTATCCAATTCTTTCCGGTTCAGCAGCAATTTGCGGTCACGACGGGCTTCGTGGTTATTGATATTTCCAAAGTCGTACTCCGAAATATTCATGTTTACCACGTAAAGTTCCAGCCGCGTAAAACGACAATAAGCTTCAGTAATTGAAGCTTTTCCGTTTCTAACCGACTTTATTTCGGTTCCGACCAACTGGATGCCGGCGACAAACTTTTCGAGGATTTCGTATTCAAAAAAAGCCCGTTTGTTTTTTATGTTGATGTTTTGTGGTTTATGTGCCATATCCGTAAAAAGCTTCTAATAATTTCCAACTAAAAATATTCACCATCATGAATATCAAAATGATCAATAAAAAGGCCATCATGATGTAACGGAGTTGATTAGCGGCTGGTAACTGCAAACTGCCTTTTACTCCCCACACAAAAATCGCAGCCCCATACAATCCCAACACATTCAGTACGTACAAGCTTGCGAAAAGGCCCGAAAAAAAAGCGGCGATCAGCGAAGGCAGCATCGAATAGGCCATCACACGGGCCACGGCGTGCCGGTCTTTTGTTCCTCCGAAACTTTTCAATAATTCATTCAATATATAAACCGAAAGCAGGTACTGCAACGTAAAACTGAAAATTTCGCGCATCGACTTCGCCACCGCGTAGTCAAGCAAAAACCCTTGTGAAACAATTAGTTCTCCCGCAAAAACCGCCAATCCCACGAGCAACACCAAAGGCAAAAAGAAATTTTTTAACATCGATGCCAAAGTGGCGTTTCCATTTTCACCCTGCCAAAACTGATTTGCCCCAACCAATACTTGCTTTCCCGTTTGAAAAATATGATGGTACATTTCTTTAAAATCCATTGAATTTGGTTTTGCGTTACAAAAATACATTATTTTGCAGGACCATATCCACGATGCCGATGAATCGCCAAAAATATCAGATGCTGACCATCCTTGGGCCAACCGCTTCGGGAAAAACCACGGTGGCCGCACATGTCGCCAAAATGTTTGACGGCGAGGTGATTTCGGCCGATTCCCGGCAAATTTACCGGGGAATGGACCTGGGCACCGGAAAAGATTATGGCGATTATGAAATTGACGGCAAAAAAATACCCTATCACCTGATTGACATCGCTGATGCCGGCTTTGAATATAACGTTTACCTCTTTCGCACCGACTTTTTAAATGTCTTCGAAGACATCACCCGGCGGGGAAAGTTTCCGGTTTTGTGCGGCGGAAGCGGACTTTATATCGAAGCTGTCCTGAATAATTACCAATTGATCCAGGTTCCCAAAAACGATGGATTACGGAAAGATCTGGAAGATAAAAATCTGGAAGAACTGGTTGAAATACTCACCCGTTACAAGCCGGTATTGCACAACAGCAGCGACACCGAAAACAGGCGTCGCGCCATTCGTGCCATTGAAATTGAAGTTTATCTGAAAGAACATCCCGGGCCCGACAACAACTTGCCGGAGATAAAGAGCCTTGTGGTTGGGGTGAAATTTGATCGCGAAAACCGACGGAAACGGATCACTGAACGACTAAAACAGAGGCTGGATGCGGGAATGCTGGATGAAGTACAGCGCCTGCTCGATAAAGGCCTGACACCGGAGCAACTGACTTATTACGGGCTGGAATACAAATACCTGACACTTCACCTGATCGGACAATTATCGTATGACGAGATGTTTGGCAAACTCGAAATCGCCATTCATCAGTTCGCCAAACGGCAGATGACCTGGTTTCGCCGCATGGAAAAAAATGGCACCCACATACACTGGCTCGATGGTTTTATGCCGCTCGAAGAAAAGATAGAAAAGATCAGCGGATGGATGGACGCCTCCTCCACTTAATCACCATACAACAAAGGTCGGCGCCATCGGATTCGCGGACGATTGTTGACAGGAAACTGTTTTCATCGGGCTTTTGAGTGTCAACAGCCAGGCAATCACCCGCCAAACCTTCTTTCAGGTAATTTATCTCCAGTGTACAAGGTTCATTCTCATTCAGAAAATCCACACCAAAACTATCCAGCACCCGTTCCAGGTATTTCACACTGTTAAAATGTTTATTCACATCCAGGTCGCTGAATAAAACCGGCCGGTACTCCAGGTTTTCGGCATGCGGCAAAGGTTTTATCCGTTGTGGGTTACGGCAGGCAGTTTGCCCTTCGAGCCTCGGAAAAGTCTGGATAAAATCACGCAGTCTGAAAATTTTCTTCGATTCCAGGTCAAGGATCAGCCAGGCAGTGCTACCACGCAGGATGACTTCTTTTTGAGTATTTTCGAGGATAAATTCGCGATAGGCATACATGCCATCGGTCCCGGCCGACCAGGTGTTCAGTGTTATTTCGTCCTGCCACGAGGGAAACTTTTCAATTTCAAAATATACCCGCGACAACACCCAAAACAGGTGGTTATTTTTCAAATCGTCGTAACCCCATTCCATTACCTGAGCATGCGCCCAGGCAGCCTCAAGCATAAAGTTGAAAAGCGAGGTGGCCGAAGCTTTGGCGAACTGATTGGTATGATAAGCATGAATGGTCAGTTGCTGTGTGTATTTTTCCATAACGGCGGTTTTTTTAAACCTTTCTGCAAATCTATTGTTCAGCTTTGAAAATAAAGAAGCTTTTGCGACTTTTGCAAAAATTTTTTCTTACAAATGAGCGATATTATTATTAAAACGCCTGAACAAATCGACGGAATCAGGAAAAGCAGCCAATTGGCGGGGCAGTCATTGGTGATGATCGAAGAGTTTGTCAGGCCGGGTGTCAGCACTGAATTCCTGAACAATAAAATTGAAGAATTTGTCCGCGCACATGGTGCAATTCCGGCTACCATCGGGTACAACGGTTATCCGAAAGCGACCTGTATATCGCTCAACGAAGTGGTGTGTCACGGCATTCCAAGTGCAACCCAGGTTTTAAAAGAAGGCGACATCCTGAACATCGATGTTACCACCATCCTGAACGGTTATTATGGCGACACCAGCAGAATGTACACGGTTGGCGAAATACCTGAAAATGCAAAACGGTTGATTGACGCGGCCAAACATTGTCTGAATCTGGGCATCCAACAAGTAAAACCAGGCAATTATGTCGGGAATATCGGCTTTGTGATCGGGCGTTATGCCAAAGCCCAAAGATACAGCGTGGTATACGAATTTTGCGGCCACGGTGTCGGATTAAACTTCCACGAAGCACCACAGGTTGACCACATTGCCCGCAGAAATTCGGGCGATATTTTAAAGCCCGGCATGACATTCACGATCGAACCGATGATCAATGAAGGCCGCGCGTCAACCAAAGTGGACAAACACGACGGTTGGACTGCCCGCACAAGCGACGGCAAGCTGTCGGCCCAATTTGAACACACAGTGCTGGTCACTGCCGATGGCTGTGAGGTTTTATCCGATGTTGTCGGCGAATACAATTAATTCACCCAAAGCCATTTTTTCATTGATAGTGCAATAGTCTGCCGGATTGGTTATTTTCGTATAAAAAATTGAGACATCCGTGAATCGACTTTTGAGCTATTACCTGAAATTGTTCATCTTCAACGCAGATGACACCTCCTACGAAAGGTTGGAAGAAAAGAAAAAAAGCATCCTGCTCAACCTTTTTTTGTACCTGTTTTTTATTGCCATTACCCTATTCATCGCGGGCAATCTGATTGAAGGCAACGACGCAACCGCCTTGTTTAACACCGGTTGCCTGTTGTTTGGCGGCTTTTCGTATTACCTGCTGAAAAAGAAAAAATCTGTTATTCTGTCATCTGTTGTCTTTGTTGGCACCATCGCCACCATCAGCACCTATTTTTTTCTGACCGGCGGGATCAACAACTCGGGCATTGCATTTTCGCTGATGATTCCGCTTCCGGTGATCCTGATTCTTGGGAAAAGGACGGGAATCATTGTTCTCGTGCTGTTTTTCATTGTCAATGCCTTGGCCTATTTCCTTTTGAAAACTGAAGTTTGGTTTCCTCCCTATCATCCAAGTTTGGTGTACCGGATTTCCATTGTCTTCTTTTTTATCTCCATTATGGCTTTTGTCAACGAGTTTGTGTTTGAAGTGCTGTACCAAAAGCTTGAAAAACTATCCGAATCATTAAGCGTAAGCCAGCAGAAGTTTAAAAACCTGGCGGTAAATAAAGAAAAGTTCCTGTCGATTATTTCGCATGACCTTAGCGACCATGTAGGCAGTTTTATGGCAATTTCGGCTTTGCTGAACGAACAATACAACGACTTTGACGAAGCGGAAAAACAGAAGCTGATTAAAAACATGGCCAACGTATCAAAAAACAATTACAAACTGTTGTACGACCTGCTCAAATGGTCAACGGTGCAAATGGACAACATTCCTTACACGCCGACGGCTTTTAAGCTCGAAAAAATCTACCGCGAAGTAATTGAACTGTTCAACCCGCTCATTGATGAAAAGAAGATTTCCATCTTTTTAAAAATGAAAAGTAATTCTGAAATTTTCGCCGACTACCACATGGCAAGCGCCATTCTGCGGAATCTCGTGTCAAATGCCATCAAATTTTCACATTCGGGCGGGGAGATACGCATTTCGGCTGAAGAAAAAGAAGATAAAATGCTGATTACTGTGGCCGACAAAGGCGTTGGTATGAGTGAAAAAGCGCTCATGCGTTTTAACGCCTCACTTTCTTTTTCAAAACCTGGCACCATGCAGGAACCCGGCACCGGCATCGGTTTAATCCTTGCCAAAGAATTTGTACAAAAAAACAATGGTACCATCGTGATTGAGAGTGTGGTTAACGAAGGTACAAAAGTCCGTTTTACTTTGCCGCTGGCCGAGTAGCTGCGCCCGATGTTCGTTTCCTGGATTTGGGCTTTTTAAAATGCTCAGCGTTCCAACTGCTGCATGCGTTGCTCCAGCAAATTGACTTTCGCCGACAGTTCTTCGATTTTTTCAAGCAGTAAACGGTTCAGCAAAACCAGGCTCAGTTCATCGCCGCCCGATTTTATACTTTCTTTCAGCTCATCCGGCAATTCGCCATTTAAAATCAGGGAGGAATCGACAAGCACGTCGGCAGCGTGAATATTTCCAACAGCCCGT
>OBJA01001037.1_pt1 | contig 20817 bp, 16 predicted proteins | sample 1519751 | NCBI WGS metagenome assembly OBJA01 (sample SAMEA3881238, study PRJEB22517) | soil metagenome | biome: lake sediment; feature: soda lake sediment; material: sediment, water from around vicinity | place: India | collected 2013-12-23 | depth 3 m
ATACATCAAATCCCTGCCGCTGCACGAAACCCAGCAGGTGCTCGCCGACACCGAAGAAGAGCTGCGGATCAGCCTGCAAATCTTCGTCACCCACGACTTCGTGATGGAGATCCTGTCGTACGGCAGCGCCGTGAAAGTGCTGAAACCCGACTCCCTCGCCCGCGCCGTGAAGAGGGAGTACGAAGCCGCAATCGGGAGATATTTGCAATGATCAATTTACAATGATCAATTTACAATGATCAATTACGAATTACGGGTGAGTGTTGGTTCCAGTCTCTTTCCGGACGGGAATGTTTTTTTCAACACAGATCCGCCGGATGTCGGACATGTCACACACAAATTTTTTTTGCCCGCAGAAATCCGCGGAAACTACGCTGAAATCACAGAAAAACATTCGCTTTTTACCACTTGAAAAATCTTTTTGTCATCATCCTAAGTGAATCTCAGTGTTCTCAGTGCCTTTATATCATTCAGTCACCTGTCAGTTATCTTCCGGGTTTGCAAAAAACTCCTGCCTGTAGTGATCGATAAAAACGGACCTTTTTTTACGCTCCCTGAACAAGGGTTCATTGTTTGGAGCAGGAGTGTTGCGTGCATCGAAAATCAATCCAAACACATCATTTTCCACCACGGGGATGATATCCGTGTTGTTGGAATCCCGGTTAGTGTTCCAGGTATCATGGATCCATTCAAATATCAGCGAAGGGTCGTATACTTCGTAAGGTTCATAAGTTACATGCATTTCTCCGTTTTCATCCGACCAGCTTTTATGGTTCTTAATATCACGTATTCGCACCTTGTGATAATTGTTGTAAGGGCCACCGATAAGTTCCATCGGGATCCCAACCTGAATTTTCCATTCATCAAAATATTGCCGCATCACACCGGCAATATCCAGGAAGCTCACGGCAAAAGCGGAACATCCGGCTCCTTCGCTTTCATATCGAGGCCAGAAAGCCCCGCCGTAGGAAGGCAGGTTATGCTCTTTGTTTCCAAATACCGAGAGGTAAACATGGAAAAAATCAAGAACCCTTTCAACGGCTTCGTCATTGATATACACACGAATAAAGGCAAGGTTGCCACGGCGGGCATATAGTTCTATATTATTTGTAAGTTCTCCGTTTGTTTCCAGCCTTCCCTGCAGCGCAGTCCCCAGGATAGCCATCCCGTAGTTTTCTCTCAAAACATAATGCATCTGCTCCTGCTTCGAAGCTGATCTCATCCCGGCAAGAAACCGGCCTGGAATCCGGGGAGAGCGAAGTTCCACGAATGCATGCCCTATCAAATAGTTGTGATTGTTGAAAATGCTTCTCGTCATGTTTCGTATATAACTTAGATAAAGAGAACGGGGGGAATCCCAGTCAATCTTTACTAATGACGGAATAAGGTAGATGGTCAGTTCATGGAGAGTGTCGTCACAAGAGCTTTCTTGGTGGGATATGAATTGCTGAAGTGTATCATATCTTTCCTGACCCAGGGTTACCAGCGTGAACAGTAAAATGATGGAAACCGGTAATGCAAATTTTTTATACAATGACATGGATTGTAAATTGATGATGTATGCAAAAGTACAATGATTCCGCATTTTGAAAAAAGCTTAAATCAAACTTGTTCCTATCTTGTTCCGGACGAGCATGATTTGTACAACACCTATATGTGCAGAATTTTAATTGCAGAGATTTATTAGATGGAAAACCGCAGAGATAGCAGACAAACCTGCTATAAAACAGAAAATCAAGCACATAGAGCCACTACAAACTACAAACTACAAACTACAAACTACAAACTAAACAATTCCCTTACCTTTGTACTCCGTGTACACCAACCCACAACAACATGAGCCGAGGTTTTGTAAAAGAGGATGACCAAGAAGATGTGCCGATGGTGCCACCGAGGGCATATCTGCCGCCGGGTGTTCCCAACTATGTTACCAGGACAGGGATGGATGCGCTGCTGGCCGAGAGGGATAGCATCCTCCGGGAGAGGGAGGAGATCGGCGCGTCGAATGAGAAGGAGCGGCGTATCGCAGTTAATCATATCCATGCCCGGCTGAAGCTTCTCGATGAAAGGATCAACTCAGCCAAACTTCTGGAACTGCCTGGAAACAACCCAAAGGAGATCCGCTTCGGCGCAACGGCTACCATCAGGACAGAGGGCACAACGGAGATACAGACAGTTCAGATAACCGGCGTGGACGAAGCCGATGCTGCAAAAGGGAAGATCTCATTCATCTCACCACTTGCCAAAGCATTGATAAACAAAAAGGCAGGTGACAAAGCCATACTCAAGCTGCCAAAGGAAGAGAAGGTCTTTGAGATACTCGAAGTGTCGTGGGAATTATGGCCCTGAACCGGGGTAATCTTTTTACCACATAGGCACATAGGTTATCAAACTGCAAAACCCCAATCATCTCAACAACTAAACAGCTCAACATCTAAACAACTACACCTACCACGATCCAATCGGAAAATTTTGAATGCTATTTTAAGTTTCTCTTCTTAAGCGATCTGGCATCATGGAAGATTCTCAGTATTTCTATCACCTTTTGTTTATCTGATATTCGATAGATAATCCTGTAATGCCCTTCCCTTAATTCACGTATCTTTTTATTGCCAATTTCAGGAACCATTCTGCCTAACAACGGCTTTTCTATTAGTAACTGTACCCTGTCAAAAATTCTTGTAACAGTAATAATGGCATAGCGCCTGGAATCCTGTCCAATATAGGTTTTGATATCTGTCAGGTCAGATATAGACAATTCTGTCCAGACTATCTTGACCATTTTTCAATCATTAACCGGACATCATCGTTGTTGACCACTTTTTTCTGATCTGCCAGTTTAATGCCTTCTTCAACCTTTTCAGTAAAAAGCAGCTGATCAATCAACTCATCTATTGTAAATGTTTCCGGCAGATTACGGATTGTTTTATCAAGCTTTTTCTTGGTAAGCATAGTAATACTTTTTCTGCAAAGTTATTAATTCCAACTAAAAAATATCTAAAAGACTTTTATGATATTGAACATTCCTTGGCAAAAAATGTCATCATTCACCGGCTACCCCTTCAATAACCGAAACCCCGCGATCCTGACATCCTTTCAAGAAATGGATTTACCACATTGGCACATAGGTTATCAAACTACAACATCTCAACCATCCTCAACAACTAAACAAATAAACAATTAAACTGCTCAGCTCTTGCCAACGCAAACCTTATCCCAGGGATAAGCATAATAGCCATGTTGCGCTAACTGAGATCCCGAACCTCATTATCATCACAGAGGAGGGGTACTATTCGTTTGGGGATAATATGTTACTGTGAGGAAACTGTTATCATGTGATGGTTTGAATTCCTTCTATTCCAATTATTTCGAAAGAATGATGACAACTTTTTCCGAGTTTGAACAAATATTTGTCGGAGTTTGGTATTTTTGGGGTTGGTGTATGATGTAATACAAATGATATAATCCATTAAACCAATGTCATCAAAAACCATAACAGGCCAGATAAGAAAAATCGCTCTCGAAATCATTGCTGACCATCCAGAAGGTCTCAGATATTCGGAGTTAACCAGGAAGATCCTTGAAAGAAATCCTGACTTCAACAAAAACACAATCAGTGGATCGACTTGGGATTTGGCACTCCAGTTTCCAGACAAAATTTATAAACCCGATAAAGGGGTATATAGGCTATTACGTTTCAAGGAGGATGTGCTAACTCAGCCCGATGATTTGGAATTAAAGTCGTCTAGCAAAAAGTCCATTAAAGAAGAAGACTTCTATAAACCTTTTGCTGATTGGCTAGTCAATGAACTTGAGGAATGCACTTCTGCAATTGAACTTGGAGGGAATATCTTCCGAGATAAATGGGGCACTCCTGATGTAATTGGTTTAAGAGAGTCTAAGAGGAGTGATATTCTTCAGTTCCCTACCGAAATCATCTCGGCGGAGATCAAGTTAGACTCTAACGGTCTCATAACTGCCTTCGGTCAGGCGTGTGCATATAAAATCTTTTCCCACAAATCCTATATTGTCGTGCCAAACAGCTCACAAATTGAGGATATTACAAGACTTGACACTCTTTGCCGACAATTTGGTAATGGATTGATACTCTTTGATTCATCCAATACAGATGATCCAAAATTTGAAATAAGAGCCAGGGCAGTCAAACATGAGCCTGACATGTTCTTTGTCAATAAGTACCTGAAGATTATTGAGGATAAACTATTCAGATAAATTCCCAATTCAAGGAGTCAGCTATGCCAACAAAGTTTTTTACTAATCAGAACGATAACAGCCTTCTTAAGAAATTTGAAGGTGTATTTAACAATGTCCAAAGCATCCGACATTTTGATGCATTGGTTGGCTATTTCAGGACTTCCGGCTATTTTAAGGTACGTGCATTTCTTGACAAAATCCCTAAAATCAGAATTCTTGTAGGGATCAACGTTGACCAACTAATCAAAAAATATCACGACAAAGGTCAATTATATCTTGAGAATCCAGAAGAAGCAAAAGCAGACTTCCTTGAAGAAATCATAAAGAATATACAGGAAGCAAACTACGATGAAGTAACTGAAAAAGGAATTCTTCAATTTATTGATGATTTTGTTAGTGGAAAAATTGAACTGAGGGCACATCCAAAAAAGAAAATACACGCAAAGGTTTATATTTTCAGACCTGCAACATTTAACGAATACGCCCCATGTGAAGTAATTACCGGCTCATCAAATTTAACAGATGCCGGACTTGGGGCAAATCCCGAATCTAACTATGAGTTTAATGTAAGCCTTCGCGATTATGAGGATGTGAAATTTGCTACCGATGAATTTGAAAGGCTTTGGTCAGAATCCGTCCCGATTTTACAGGCAGAGGCAGAAAGAATCAAGAACCAAACATATTTGCGTGACGACTTTACGCCATTTGAGCTGTACATAAAGATGCTTATTGAATATTTCGGCAAACGAGTTGATTATGATCCTTACAATATTGACCTGCTTTTGCCCCCAAAATACCTTCGCTTAAAATATCAATCAGATGCAGCCAATCAGGGCTATGCAATCATGATGAAACACAATGGATTTGTATTGGCAGATGTGGTAGGTTTGGGTAAAACCATTATCGCATGCATGATCATTAAAAAATTCATTTATGAAAATGGCACCCATACAAAAGTGTTGGTTGTTGTGCCACCGGCAATTGAGGATAATTGGAGACGAACGGTAAAAGATTTTGAACTCGATAATCATTTTCGTTTTATTACGATTGGCAGTCTGCATAAAATTTTGGACAGAGAGAATTATGCACATCCGAATTCTGAAGACATTGATTTAATAGTGATTGATGAGTCTCATAAATTCAGAAACGACTATACTGAAATGTATCTTGCCTTGCAGGAAATATGTAAAATGCCAAGAGCAAGAGCGGCTGAAAACGGAGATACAAGAAAGAAAGTAATTTTAATATCGGCAACGCCTCTGAATAATAGACCACAGGATATTGAAAATCAACTTTATCTTTTTCAGGACAGAAGAAATAGTACGCTTGAAAATATTCGAAACTTACAGGAGTATTTCAAACCAATAAATGAACAATATAAAAAACTCGCTTACGAGAAAAAACTGAATATCAAAAAGCTGAAAGCACTATTTCAGAAATTACGTTATGATGTAGTTGAACCACTTGTAATCCGAAGAACCAGAACAGATATTGAGAATAACAAAGAATATCTTGAAGATTTGGATATTCAGGGCATAAAATTCCCTAAAGTTGGAGACCCAATAGCACTTTACTATGAATTGGACGGGAAGCTTAGTGAATTATTCTTCGATACGGTCTCACTCATTACCAACCTTGATGAAGAAGGTAATGAAATTGATGGATTGGGTTATTATCGGTACAGGGCAATTGAGTTTCTTGTAAAGGAAGAAGACCGGAAAATTTATGGAAAAGTAGAATCTATATCCGGAAGGTTGTCCGCAATCATGAAAACCTTATTGGTTAAGCGTCTTGAAAGCAGTTTTTATGCTTTCACCCAGTCACTTAAAAGATTTCAGAAGGCCACTGACAATATGCTGGCAATGTTTGATGACAACAGGGTTTTTATTGCTCCTGATTTGGATATAAACAAATTGCTGGAAGAAGGTCTTAGCTACGACGAGATCGAAGCCAAAATTAACGAGAAAGGTGGCAACAACAAAGAATACAGAAGGAATGCTTTTGATAAAAAGTTTGTTGACCTTTTGAAAAGGGATAAAGAAAAGGTTGATGATTTGGTTGAGCGATGGAAAAAAGTCAAAAAAGACCCGAAGCTCGTTGAATTTGCAGAGCAAATTCAAAGTGAATTTTTCAAGTCAACTCAGAACATAAGCGGCAAACTGATTATATTTTCTGAATCTAAAGAGACAGCAGAAGAGCTTAGCTTAAAGCTTTCAAAGATTACTAAGAAAAAAGTTTTGACCGTAAGCGCAGAAAACAGAAAATATGTTGAAAATACTATCCGGGTCAATTTTGATGCAAACCTTGAAGAGGAGAAATGGCAAAATGATTTCGATATAATTATTACGACAGAGGTTCTGGCAGAAGGCATAAACCTGCATAGAAGTAATGTTATAGTCAACTATGATGTGCCATGGAACTCCACTCGTTTAATGCAACGCATTGGTCGTGTGAACAGAATAGGGTCAAGAGCTGATAGAATTTACGTCTATAACTACTATCCTTCGGCTCATGGAGATGCTCAAATACATCTTGTAAACAATGCCTTGCGCAAACTTCAGGCATTCCATACTGCTTTTGGGGAGGATAACAAAGTCTTCTCTTTACTCGAAGAAAAAGGAGAAGGCGCCTTATTCGGCAATAAAATTCAAAAAGAAGAAAGTGAAATTCTTAAGTATCTTAACGAATTAAGAGATTTCAGAAAGAAACATCCGAAGATTTTTAATGATATTTCCAAAATTCCAAACAAAGCACGGTGCGGAAGGAATGTTCCCGAAGGCAGGCAACTGACATTATTGGATACTGAAAGCAGAGAAATAAATTACCCATTGCAAAACACATCCCTAACTTATCTTAAGAGCGAGAATCATCCTGGTATCTTTTGTCTCATAACTCCTGAAATGAATATTATTGAGATGAACTTTTTACAGGCAGTCAAACTGTTTAAAGCTCCTGACAATGAGAAGGCAATTGCCTTGCATGAACAGCACCATGAACAAACTTTGGCTGGTCTTGAATATTTTAAGTCTGAAAAAAATCAGGAGAATGTTAAGACTGTTTCCCGCAGAAACCTTAGTCCGGCAGAAAATAAAGCCATTTCAAACATTAATGCGATAGTAAAAATTGCACCAACCGAACAAAAACGAATGGCCTTGGTAAGAGCTTTAGATATTATTAAAAAAGGAACTTTTGCGTCTAAGGGATTGCCAAAATCCATCAATGACTATTTTGCTTCAAATGCAGGATTGCTTAAAGAACAGGATAAGTTTATTGAAAAACTATTTATTACCGTTCTCGACAGATACGACCTTTCTCCCGGTTCAGAAGAGGTTCTCCAATCTGACAAAGCACACAGGGGAATTGTGAATCCACAAATTGTTTTAACTCAAAGCTTCAGTTAAATATGGCAAAAACAGATAAAATCATTGTAAAAGGCAATGAAATAAACGTATTAAAAGAAGCTATCGGTGAATACGTCTCCATTACAGACATGCTTAAAGCTAAAGATGGCGATTTTTTTGTTTCCGACTGGCTGCGTAACCGCAATACGGTTGAATTTCTGGGGATTTGGGAATCGGTAAACAACCCTGATTTTAATTATGGCGAATTCGCCATTATTAGAAGTCAAGCGGGCCTGAATAACTACAAAATCAGTGTAAAAGAATGGGTTAAAAAAACTAACGCTACCGGAATTAAAGCTACATCGGGTAGATATGGCGGCACCTACGCTCATGTAGACATAGCACTTGAATTTGGCATGTGGATAAGTGCCGAATTCAAAGTATATCTAATCAAAGAGTTTAAGCGATTGAAAGATGAAGAAAGCAGCCGAAATAAACTCGAATGGAACCTGCAACGCACTTTGGCCAAGGTGAATTACCGGATACATACCGATGCCATTAAAGAAAATCTTATCCCCAAAGAGCTTAATAAACAAGAGATTAACTTTATTTATGCCAGTGAAGCTGATATGCTGAACATGGCCCTTTTCGGGAAAACAGCTCAGCAATGGAGAAACGAAAATCCCAATGCTGAGGGTAACATTAGGGATATGGCTACAATCGAACAATTAGTGGTTCTAAGTAATCTTGAAAGCATAAACGCGGTGCTTATAAATCAGGACTTAGAGCAATCCCAAAGACTGCAACAACTCAACCGGATTGCCATCACGCAAATGAAATCATTGACAGGGAATACGCAATTGAAAAAGCTGAAATAATATGGCAGCCAATAAAATTCAAATCCAAAAAGCATTGCACAAACCTTACGACAGGGTTTTATTTTCCCGTGAAGTTTTAAGCCAGGTTTTTGGTTCAGGTTTTACGCTTAATTCCTCTTTGGTTCCGGCACCGGTATCACCCAACAATTCAGAATCGGCTGCTATTGATAAAGTCTGGATTTACGGCAATATCCAATTGGACGACAGCACCGAAATTACATGCTACGAAGTACTGCTACAACCAAAAGTCCGCATCGAACAAAGTAAGGTTGCCATTCAGCAATATGTTCGGAAACTTCTAACTGCCGGACAAGCTGCATTAATCAATTTTGTTCCGGGGAGAGATTTCTCCCCTTCAGGGGAGATGTCCGCAGGCCAGAGGGGTGCATGGCGGCTTACGCTGGTTGCCAAAGACAGCGTACTTACCGACAAGGGAGTTAAAGAAAAAACAACCAATGCAAAGCGGTACACTTTCTTATTAGGACCATCCGAAACCTGCAAAACGGCAGCCGAGCGCTTTGAAACGCTAAGCACCGAAAAGGAAATCACTTTTCAAACCCTGGTAAATGCATTCTCGGTTGAAAAGCTCAGCAAGGCATTTTTTGATGAATACACACTACACTATCAAAACTTCTGTGACTACCTGCAGGAATCAAACTACCGGAAATCTGTTTTTAATATTTCATATCCTGCAGATGCAACAAAACAGGAAAAGGATAAAGCTTGTAAACCTATTCGTGATTTTGCAAAAAAGCTGCTTGGACGCATTGTGTTTCTCTATTTTGTACAGAAAAAAGGCTGGCTGGGCGCAAGCGATAACAAATTCACTGATGGTCTTGGCAATTTTATCAAACTACTTTTTCACCAATCGGGGGCAAACGAAACTTTTTACAGTAATTGGTTAACCCTTCTTTTCTTTGACACGCTGAATAGTGAAAGGGCAGACGATGATTTTGAAATGCCGGATGGAAAAACGGTTAAAGTTCCTTTTTTGAATGGAGGATTGTTTGATAAAGAAGAATTTGATGAACATTTACTAACATTCAAATCAAAACTCTTTCATCACCCGGATTTTGAAGATGAAATCCTAACTTCAAAAAACAATGGCAATGCCCGTGGTTTTCTCGATTTTCTGGATGCCTTTAATTTTACCGTTTATGAAGACAGTCCCGATGACCAAACCGTAGCTGTTGATCCCGAAATGCTTGGGCATATTTTCGAGAACCTGCTCGAAGATAACAAAGACAAGGGAGCATTTTACACTCCCAAGGAAATAGTGCATTACATGTGTCAGGAAAGTTTGACAGAATACTTGTGTGCTGCACTTAAAATAAAAGATGAAGTTGTTGAAAGGGAGTCAATAAGCAGATTGCTTAAAGAGAAGATTGTTGATGATATACTGAAACCAAGAATTCAAGCACTGGAAAAAGCCCTGGATGCTGTAAAAATTTGCGACCCGGCCATTGGCTCCGGCGCTTTCCCAATGGGTTTATTGCAGGAAATTTTCGGCATTAAAGAACTGATTGCCTATGAAACGGACAAAGAATGGATTCCTGCCGAAACCAAACTGAACATTATTCAAAACTCTATTTATGGAGTGGACATTGAAAAGGGTGCGGTGGATATCGCCCGACTGCGCTTTTGGCTGAGCTTGGTGGTGGACGAGGAAAAACCAAAACCTCTGCCCAACCTCGATTACAAAATTGTGGTGGGTGACAGCTTGATCAGCAAGTTTGATGGTGAAATTGTGGAAATTGACTGGGAACGCAAAAGCAGTGTAGGTAAAGCCGATGAGTATGTAAAAAATGTGCAGCGTTTGTTGATTGAAGTAGCAGACAAACAAAAGAAATACTTTAGCCCAAACATTAGAAATAAGAAAATACTACAATCCGAAATCCGCAACTTGAAAATTGAATTGCTGATAAATCAGCTATCTTTTAATAAAGAACTCTACATTAGCAAAACCGTTCAAAAAGGCGGCTTTATGCCCACAGCCAAGGATATTAAGGATAATACTGAACGTGATTTGCAGATTAAAGGTTTTGACAATCTGATTAGTAAACTGAAAAACCTGCTTCAACACCCCCATGAGCCTTTTAACCATTTTGATTGGAAACTTGACTTCCCGGAAGTACTTAATCCGTATTTGGTTAATGGGAATGGCGGATTTGATATTGTAATTGCTAATCCTCCATATGTAAAAGCAAGAGATAACAAAGAAAAAGAGATTCGGAGAAGGATAGAGGAAAAATATCAAACCGCCTACAAGATGTGGGACTTGTACGTTCCGTTTTTAGAAAAGGCATTAAAGATGCTTAACCCAAACGGTAATTCAACTATGATTATTCCTGACACAATTGGTCGGGCTGATTACACCAAAAAAATTGTTGCCCTTATTGAAAATGATTTTCAACTTTACCGAATTGATTTTTTCCCTGAATCAAAAATATTTGAAAATGCAGCCGTAAAGAATAAAATATTATTCATTTCACAAAAATTACAAAAACGTAATCCAATTAGAATTATTCGAGGTAAAACCTTTTATGATTATGACATACTTCCTAATGCACAGGGAATTGATAAATACCATCACGATAAGAATGAAATTGATATTGACACATTCAACACAGAATATTTGTCAGACATTTGTTTTGTCAGCTATGGGTTACGATTGAACAGCGATAAAGACGATAAAACATTCAAATTTAAAAAGGGCGATTTACTTTCTGCTGTGAAAACAAAAATCCATAGCATGAAATATACAGAGGGAAAATACTTAGAGAAATATAAAATCGTAAAGAGTTTATTTCTTGAATGGAATACCGACCGCTGTCCTGCAAAACTTGTTAGACCTACTTTCCCTGAACTTTATATTCCCAAAAAGCTTTTACTTTCCCGTCAGAAAAAGATAGGAGCATTTTCATCAGAAGGACACATTTGCGATAACACGATTATTTTGGCAATCCTTGCAAAAGATTTAAAGGAAGTAGATAATAGCAATATTAAGAAGTATTATTCAAACTTATCTGTAAATCGTTTTCAGGTAGAAACAAATTCATCAAATTATAAATTGAAATACTTATTATCCCTTATAAACTCCAAAGTTATTCAGTACTTTATTCATGGTGCTAGTAAAAGTAGTATTGATTTTTATCCTGATGACTGGAAGAAAATACCTGTAAAAAAGTTATCTCTTAAAAATCAAATGCTATTTGTTCTTCTGGTAGATTACATTTTATTCTTGAAATCGAAAATTCTTTTGGCAACGACGGACCAACTAATGCCCATCTATTTCGAGCAAATCATTGACGGCATGGTGTACGAGTTATATTTCCCAGAATTGCTCAAAAAACATAACCGTGAAATCATCAAGCATTTAGGCGAGTTGCCGGAGTTTACAGACAGCATGAGCGATGAGCAAAAAATAAAGATTTGCAATAAGGTGTTTGATAGGTTGAATGACAAAGAGCATCCGGTAAGGGTTAACCTGGAGAAAATGAGGGAGGAGATACCGGAGATTAAAATAATAGAAGGAAAAAATGTCTGAATCAGGATTTGCAGGATTAAATGATATGCAGGATTTATATATCAAACAATCCTGTAAATCCAAAAATCAAATAAATCCTGATGCAGACAAAAATATTATTAATATGAACTTAGACGAAATAACTTACAAAATAAATGGTTGTGCCATGAAAGTTCACAACACCCTGGGCAATGGGTTTCAGGAAGTAATTTATCAGCGGTGTCTGGCCATTGAATTGGAACGGGCAGGTTTGAATTTTGGCAGGGAGATAGCGCAAACCATTTATTACGAAGGTATAGATGTGGGCACCCGCAGAGCTGATTTTGTGGTAGAAAATCAGGTAATTGTGGAATTGAAGGCATTAATAAACCTGGAAGATGTGCATTTGGCACAAGCAAAAAACTACGTGGTTGCCTACGATTTCCCTGTTGGTTTGCTCATTAATTTTGGCGCAACCAGTTTGCAGTTTAAAAAAGTATTCAACCCTAAATACAATCCTGTAAACCCAAAAATCAAATAAATCCTGTTTAAGACAACAGTATGAAAGAAAATCAATCTGCATTTATTTTATTCAAAACCGAAGACGATAAAATTTCGGTAGATGTGCGCTTTGAGGATGAAACGGTTTGGCTGACGCAAGACCAGATGGCCGCATTGTTTGAAAGGGATAGGAGTGTAATTGTTAAACATATTGGCAATATTTTTTCTGAAGGTGAACTGGAAGAGAAAAGCAATGTGCAAAAATTGCACATTGCAAATTCTGATAAGCCGGTAAAGTTTTACAACCTGAATGTAATCATTTCAGTTGGTTATCGTGTAAAATCTTTGCGTGGGACACAGTTCCGCATTTGGGCAACCAAACGCTTAAACGAATATATACGCAAAGGTTTTACAATGGACGATGAACGCCTTAAAAACCTGGGGGGTGGTGGTTACTGGAAAGAACTGCTGCAGCGCATCCGTGATATTCGTGCTTCCGAAAAAGTTTTTTACCGTCAAGTACTTGATATATACGCTACAAGCATTGATTACGACCCCAAAGCTGAGGTTTCAATCGAATTTTTCAAAAAAGTGCAAAACAAAATTCATTACGCAGTGCATGGTCAAACAGCAGCCGAAGTCATTTTCAACCGTGCCGATGCCGAAAAAGATTTTATGGGCTTGATGACTTTCCCCGGTAGTCGTCCATATCTGAAAGATGTAGGGGTGGCTAAAAATTATTTAAACGAAAAAGAGCTTCGTTCATTGGGGCAAATAGTTTCTGGGTATTTGGATTTTGCCGAGCGTCAGGCTGAACGTGAACAGGTAATGACCATGAAAGATTGGGTAGAGCATTTGAATAAAATCCTGACCATGAGCGGCGAAAAACTGTTGCAGGGCGCTGGCACAATCAGTCACGAAATTGCCATTGAAAAAGCAACCACAGAATATAAAAAGTACCAGCAAAAAACATTGAGTGAAGCGGAAAAGAATTATCTGGAAAGTTTGAAAATGCTCGAGGATGCAGCAAAAAAGAGAAAATGAGAACGCTTGCATACACCGGAGCATACTGACCCCATTACTGGTAACCTGATCAAAGCAAAACTTACTCTTGATCGTAACTCACAAACTGCCATTCCGGCGGATATTGACCCCCTTTAAGGATGTTATCGGTTATTCCGGAGCATACTGACCCCCTTGGAACAGATGGTGATAATAATAACGGGGGTATTCTTATTCGCTGGACCCAGAAACTATTTGCTTTTAGCTGCTGGCTTTAAGTCTCTTTTTATGTTCTGTTTTTTCGTGATTCGTAGTTCGTAATTGAATTGTATATTTGATCGTTGAAAGGCGTGGGATGAAGGGTGGTCTGACTGGTGATCTGGCCGAGATTTCGGTTTCACCGAAGAGGAGTGGATTTTATCATCATTTACGACATAAAGTACCGTATGGGGAAGGAGTTGGAGGATGGGGATGGGGTTGATTTTAGAGAAAGTGAAGAATAAAAATGCGCCAAATGAATGACGAACAATTATATGACCTGTTGGATGAACTGGTAGCATTGCCTGCAGAAACGGAATGGGTAGAGTTTAAATTAAACAAGGGCAGCATTTCAAATGAGCAGATTGGCGAGTACATCTCATCCATGAGTAATGGGGCTACCATTTCAAACCAGCCCTATGGTTATCTTGTATGGGGTGTGCAAGATGGTACACATGCTGTAGTAGGTACCAATTTTATCTTCACCTCGGCAAAACAGGGCAACCAGGATTTGGAATTGTGGTTAAGGAATTTATTGTACCCAAAAGTCAACATTGAGATTTATGAATTTAAGTATGACAGCAAGCGAATAGTATTGATCAGAATTCCCTCAGCAAAGGGTGAGCCGACACATTTTCGAAAAAAAGCGTACATCAGGATAGGAAGCAATAAAACTGATTTGAGGAATTTCCCCGAATACATTCGCATTATTTATAACTCACAAGATGATTGGAGTGCCGGGATTATCGGGCAGGCAACCCTGGATGATTTAGATCCTGAATCTATAAACCTTGCACGTGTAAAGTTTAAAGAAAGAAACACCAGGAGTAGTTTTTATGAACAGATTGATTCCTGGGATACAGCTACATTTCTTGATAAGGCAAAAGTCACCATCAAGGGTAATATTACCAATGCTGCCATCATATTATTGGGCAAAGAAGAGGCTTCACACTTTATCCTTCCAGCCATGGCCGAAATTACATGGAAGTTGGAAACCGAAGAAAAAGCATATGAACATTTTGGCCCCCCGCTATTGTTAAACACTACAAGGGTTTTGCAACAAATCCGGAATGTGAAATACAAATTCTTTCCTGATAACAAATTACTTTCTGTTACAGTAACCAAATATGATACTCGTTCAGTTCTCGAAGCAATGAACAATTGTATTGCTCATCAGGATTATTCGTTGAACAGCAGGATTATTGTTACAGAAAAAATTGATAAGCTGGTATTTTCAAATGCTGGTAGTTTTTTTGAAGGTAATCCAGAGGATTATACAGCCGGTGATAGGACTCCTGAGCGCTACCGAAATTCATGGCTGGCAAATGCCATGGTAAACCTTGGTATGATTGATCGCCTTGGTTATGGCATCCACACGATTTACCTGTCTCAACGTAATCGGTTCTTTCCCATGCCCGATTACCTTCTGTCAGACCGCAACAAAGTAGTCCTTCAGATTTATGGTCATGCCATAGATGAAAACTACTCAAAACTCCTGATCGAAAGAAAGGACTTGCCATTAGACCGGATTGTTCTCCTGGATAAGGTTCAGAAAAAACAAACCATTACCGAAAAAGCTGCCGCTATTTTAAGAAAAGAAAAGCTCATTGAAGGAAGAAAACCAAATTATTTTGTAGCTGCTTCAGTTGCAGAAGCTACAAATGAAAAAGCAAAATATATTAAAAACAGGGCATTTGATAAAGCTTATTACAAGGATTTAATTGTTGAATTTATTGTAAAATACCAATATGCAAGCCGTGATGACATTGATAATTTGTTAATGGAGAAACTTTCTAATGTCCTGAATGAAGCTCAAAAAAGAAATAAAATCCGAAACCTGCTTTATGAAATGTCGAAGAAAGAAAAAACAATCATCAATAGAAATAGATCAACAGCAAAACCTATGTGGGTGCTTACCAGAAAAAGTGCAGGTTTAGATAAGGATTAAGATAGAGATTAAGATAGAGGAGGTTATATATTGCAGTAATTCAGAATATTAGATTAAGATAGGGGAATAGATTCAGATAGGATTTAAGACAGAAGCATTTTGATTTTGCATGATGATAAACAAGGAAAAAGTGGGGAGTTGTTATTGAACTTGAACAGAAAAAGGCAGATGAATTACCGGTTATTGCCAGATAAGCTGAAAACAGGGATCCTATTAGCCTAATAGATAGTGATATTAATCGTGTTGAGGATATCGGATATTACCGGATTATTATTTGAAAGGAAAACAAGCCATTCTTGTGATTCTAATTAAATTTAGAGCGCGAAGTTAGTGAAGATTATGGGAATAGTAGATCATATAGGCAATATGGAGCTGCTGAATCTGAAAAAGACAGCCTTTCTCTGCAGCCGGAATATACCAGCCGGCATTGTCTTAAAATGCTATGACTGGGCAATATCGCAAAGAGAGCAAGGGAACTGCATTATTGGAGGCTTCCAAAGTAAGATAGAGAAAGATGTGCTTCATTATCTGCTTAAAGGAAAACAACCCATTATTGTTGCCATGGCAAGAGGACTAAAACAACGTATTGAACCAGAATTCAAACACGAAATAGAGAAAGGAAGGCTGTTGATTATTTCACCTTTTGAAAAGGAAGTAAAAAGAATAACTGAAAGAACAGCTATGATACGAAACCTGCTTATGATTGATTTAGCAGATAATCTGGCTATTGGGTTTATAAGTAAGGGCGGTAACCTTGAAAAATTATTGAAACAAACAAAAAAAGAGATTGTAATGATCAGATAACTTTGCCGTCCTGAGCCAAACCGGTGCCACTTACTATTAGAAAGCTATGCTATAATCCGTCAGAACTTATTGCACCAACCCATACCTGGCAATCCTGTTATCCTGTCAAAAAAAAGCGAAATGCCATGTTGAAACTTAAGCAAAGTTATTCTACATTTGTCTTTCCTGATTAATAAATCAAACAATTAAAAACCAGTATTCCAGGAGCAGGCAACATGAGCAGACTTTCGCGTTTCATTGACATAGCCCGCATTAGATTTATTCAGATACAATTATCTTTTTTAGTGTTTAACCAAATCCACATTCAAATGAAAAAGTTATGTTTTACCGCACTGATTGCCGCACTAATATTGCTATGCACACAGGGAATACAGCCACCGACTTTACAAGCACAATCGGCACAAACTCAATCCCCTGCAGTCTCGCTTGGGGTAAGGGATAACATTGATTCCAAAGTTCTGAATGAACAAAGAAGGATTTTGGTTTATGTACCTGCCAGTGCATCAAGTGAAATTTACACCAGGCAGCTCTACCCTGTGGTATATCTTCTAGACGGTGACGTGGTTCACTTTTCTGCCGTTGTCAGCATGATCAACCAATTAAGTTCGTTGTTTGCTTTACCCGAAATGATGGTGGTTGGCATCCCAAATACTGACAGAACAAGAGACCTGACACCAACGCCCATGGATGATTACTGGCAGTTTCTGGATTTTGAGGCAGATAGCATTTTTCTGAAAAATTCTGGTGGCGGTAAAAATTTCATGTCATTTATAGAAACAGAATTAATTCCACACATCAACTCAAAATACCCGGCCGCACCCTACCGGATGTTGATTGGCCATTCTCTTGGTGGCCTGACTGTAATGAATACTTTGATTCACCACACTCATTTATTTAATGATTATGTTGCCATTGACCCAGCTATGTCATGGGATAATCAAAAACTTTTACAAGAAACAAAAACTGCACTGGCAAACAACAAGTACCCGGGAATTTCACTGTTCCTGGCTATTGCCAATACGATGGAGGACGGAATGGATACAACACGGGTTAAGAAAGAATCAACCGGCAGTTCAGAGCATATCCGTTCCATTTTTAAATTAAGAGACTATCTGAGCAGCAACGGCGGTAACCAATTAAATTTTGCTTATAAGTACTACAAAAATGAAGAACATAACTCTGTCAGATTGATAGCGGAGTATGATGCGTTTCGTTATTTTTTCAATTACTATGGTCTAAGTCTTTTTTATGAAGATTACAGGAATCTGGAAAATCTTTATGATAATTTATCCAGACACTTTGGTTATACAGTAAAGCCGCCTGAAAGGATGGTAAATATATTAGCCTATAATTATTTATTCCATAATAAATTTGATGAAGCCGGTTATTTGTTCAATCTGAATGTTACGAACTATCCTGATAGTTATAATGTGTATGATGCAATGGGTGATTATTTTTCAAAAAAAGGAGAAACCCCCAATGCAATAGAAAGTTATACTAAGGCCTTATCAATAAAGGAAGTCTTGGCTGTTAGACAAAAGCTGGATAAAATTCAGTGAAAATGGAATACCTGAAGTGAAAATAGAAAAGACAAACGCCCTGTAAAAAACAGGCCTCTGAGCAGGGCGCACCATCCAGCTGAATATTCCGGAGTAAACAACGCCACGTAATACGGTGCAAACGCACTGGCTTATTTGAATCACAATTTTCGTAGTTTTACTTCTGATTTCATGGTGCAAAAGGTTTTAGTTAGTTTAGACCCTGTTTGCCCCGGTTCTTTAAGCAGAAACAACGCAGAATTCCGCAGATATCTCAACCGCCTCAACAACTAAACACCTCAACAACTAAACACTTCAACTATCTCTAGCCGGCTGCGATTCGTAATATCGATGAAGAGATCAACACTTATACCACCCTTGGATCTCAGGTTATCATGCCAGCTCAGTCTTTCTCAGTTTGAGTTTTGGTTTATTCAGTTTCTCAATCGAATTTTTCAACCTGTCTCTTGTTTCTGATTGAAGGAAGGTTGGAATCAGAACCTCCAAATTGATTCTTAAAATTCTGTGGATTATTACCAGATCTTTTAACGTAAACTGAGACACACCGTTTATCAGCTCGCTCATATACGATTTGGGATGACCTAAGATTACCCCAAGGTCTTGTTGAGACATTTCAAATTCCTTGAGTTTTTTTCTGATAGCATCTTTTCGCCTAGCGATGAATTTTTGTTCATAATTCACGATCTCTTCTGCCTTATCAGAATCCTCCAACTGCGAATCAGTGATAGCATCAAAATCTGACCAATTTCTATCCTCATATTCTTTGATAAGATCACGAAGCTTTTTCCGAATTGGTTTTAAATCCGGATTTTCTTTGATCAACAAACGCAATTTACGTTCAAGCAATGATGCTTTCTCCAAATCATACTCATTCTCTAATCTTTGTATGTTTGCTACCTCTTTTATGTCAAGAATCTCTTTCATGATCATTTACTTTTTATATCCAGTTGTTATCTCTTAGCCATTTTTTAATCACATTACGATTGTTTTTAAAGGTTTGTTCGTAATCATCATGACTTCCTGCCCATACAATCGTTGCTTCTCCGTTTTCTTCAAATTCAATCAGGATCAAGGTCCTGTGTATATTGATATTGAAGAAATAGAACTCTCCGCCATAAACACAATCAGCGTCGGGTCGTTGCTTAGTCAAATCATGTGGTGTCTTCCAGTCGCTATCCTCAATATCAGAAATCAACTGCCGGACAGCTTTCACCAACTGCGGGTTTCCACGGTTTTTGCGAATCAGCTTAACCAGAATGTGTTTATTTAATACTCTCAATTCATTTTGTATTAACTATCCGATGGCAAAGATAAAGAAAGTTCGGAAATAATCAGAACTATAGATTCTTCTTCACAATTTAATATGTTGCAATTCGGAGTTTAAGTACCCAGGGAATCCTGGTCTATCCTGCCAAATCAGCCTCTCTGTTTTGTAGTTGCAAGGCACGTTCCACAGGTTTTAAAAGTTATATTTCCCGCTGATTTTCGCAGAAACAACGCAGAATTCCGCAGATACCTCAACAACTCAACAACTAAACGCCTAAACCTCACCAGTCTCCGGTTCATTCTCCGATATCCTCAAACCATACATCACTATGTTCATCAATGAACTTGCGCAGAAGGCCGATGCACTCTTCCGACTGCAGGTTGACCACCTCTACGCCATGTTCCTGAAGGAAGTGGAGGGCCCCCTTGAAGTTCACGTCTTCCCCGACGATTACCTTCCTGATCCCGAACTGTACTATTGCGCCCGCGCACATGTAGCAGGGCATCAGCGTTGAATAGAGGATGGCATCCCGGAATCCCCTTATCCTCCCTGCGTTGTTAAGGCAGTCGATCTCAGCGTGAAGCACCTGGCTCCCCTGCTGAACCCGCTTGTTATGGCCCCGGGCAATCAACCTGCCATCCCTGACGAGGGCAGATCCGATAGGGATACCGCCCTCCTGAGCGCCAAGCATTGCTTCCGAAAGAGCAATCCGCATGAATTCATCCATAATCCTGGTGGTTTCTGTTTTACAAATTTAATTGATACCGGATAACAAATGTAACAGATATCAGTAGTATAACGGATTTACACGGATCAGTGCATATCCGCATTATCCGTATAATCCGCGTGCTATTATTATGCTATCCGGGTTATTTCTCGCAAAGATTATATGCTGTAGAGTTTTTTACCACTGAGGCACTCAGAGCACTTAGATGCACTTAGGTTCTCGACTCTCTACTCTCGCCTCTCTACTGATCACTCACGCGTAGCTCCACCAGGAATCGAACCTGGATCTATGGTTTAGGAAACCACTATTCTATCCGTTGAACTATGGAGCCGGGTTTTGCTCTGCAAAAATAGTATGATTTTCACAATTCTCACAAAAAAGAGCCGGGATGATTGTTGGATCATTTTTGTTTCCCACTGAAACCGCAGAAATATTCACAGATATGCGCGGAATTCTTTAATTGCACAAATTTGACACCTCATCCCCTTCGACTTTGCTCAGGGCAACGCCCTGCTGCTCTCTGTCGGAACCCTTCTTCTGGTAAAAACCATTCCCTGCGTGGATGCTTTTACAGAATCACCTGAGATCTTTCCTTCGTGGCCTCACCTCATCCCCTTCGACTTCGCTCAGGGCAACGCCCTGCTGCTCTCTGTCGGAACCCTTCTTCTGGTAAAAACCATTCCCTGCGTGGATGCTTTTACAGAATCACCTGAGATCTTTCCTTCGTGGCCTCACCTCATCCCCCGGCCCCTTCTCCCTACTCTTTATACACATCTCCACCGCCAGAACGATGCCAACAGCACGCCAACCTT
>OBJA01001038.1_pt1 | contig 20782 bp, 22 predicted proteins | sample 1519751 | NCBI WGS metagenome assembly OBJA01 (sample SAMEA3881238, study PRJEB22517) | soil metagenome | biome: lake sediment; feature: soda lake sediment; material: sediment, water from around vicinity | place: India | collected 2013-12-23 | depth 3 m
GGATCAACAGCAGCACTTTGATGTAGAGGGCAATACCGCGCAACTGAACAAACCAGATCGGCGCAGAAACGGCATCCAGAGCGATCAATGCCAGGCCGGACAGCAGGGTTACCCAAAACCAGGGGCCACTGCCGCTGCCGGTTGCCACGAAGGTAGCGACCAGGCCGGTCATTCCTACCAGATGGCTACAGCGCATCAGTACTTTGATCAGGCGGCGACCACTGTTTTCCGGCAAATTCAACATAGTAATTCCTTGGTCAATGGGATACCTCATGTGCCGTTCGGAAACCGACTGACCTGACAGCGTCCCCGGCATCATATCAGGATGTTCGAGCATAAGATGAGTGGCTCCGGGTTGCAAGCGGACAGTTGCAGTTTTTGTATCTGTTGAGCACAGAATCCGGGTTTACATGCTGCTTCTGGATAGATGACAACAAACAAAACATGTTTTCGGTCAAAGAAGAAAAAGTGCTTTCACCCATGCGTCAAACCTGCCCTAGTTGTAGTCTGCCCGGGTAAGTCCCGTGATCAATCTGAAAAAATACAGTGTTACCTGAGCTTTTTGCATTTAGAACGATATTCAGGGTAAGAAGAGGTGAAGTCTCTTCTGAATTCATATAGAGTGCTTGAATACAACAGCAATACCAGGTAGCACAGACATGTTTTTTTTGATAATCTTTTGCTGGACTTAGACGCAGGAATGGTGCCGCTCTCTTCTCTCAACGGGGGGCTTTATTCTAATCGGTTTTACACACAAGGGAGGATACAAATGGACAAAATTCTGCGTATTAATATGGGAGCTTCCGGAGGACCGTCCCAGAGCATTGAAGAAGCCGGAGAATTTACCGCTTTAGGGGGACGGGCGACGACATCAATGATCGTTGCCAGTGAGGTACCCCCCGATTGTCACCCGCTGGGAGCAGAGAACAAGTTAGTCATTGCTCCAGGCATGCTCAGTGGTACCGCTGCGGCCATGTCGGGTCGCATTTCAGTTGGTTGTAAAAGCCCTTTAACCGGCGGAATCAAGGAGTCGAATGCTGGAGGACAGGCAGCTCAGGTGATGGCGCGTCTTGGCTATGCGGCTATTATTATCGAAGGCAAACCTGCCGGCGACGATCTGTATAAAATCCATATCAACAAGGACAAGGTTACGATCAGTGTCGATAACGGCTTGAAATTAATGGATAATTATCCATTAATTGAAAAACTGCGTGAGGAATACGGCGACAAAGCCGCCTATATGACGATCGGTTCTGCCGGTGAGCGTAAAATGGCTGCGGCATCAATCGCCTGTACCGATCCAGAGTTGCGTCCCAGTCGTCACTGTGGGCGGGGAGGCGTCGGCGCGGTGATGGGTGCCAAACAGGTTAAAGCCATTATTTTTGATGACAGCGGATGCCAACATCGTCAACCGAAGGATCCGGAAAAGTTTAAAGCCGCCAACCGCGCTTATGTCGAAGGAATTCGCAAGCATGCGGTTTCCGGAGAAGGGTTGCCAGCCTACGGCACCAACATCCTGACCAATGTTCTGAACGAGGCAGGAGGTTATCCGACCAACAACTTTAAAACCGGTTTTTTCGAAGGAGGCACCAAGATCAGTGGCGAGGCCCAGGCCGAGCTCGAAATCAAACGTGGAGGTCTGGCAACCCACGGATGTCACCGGGGTTGTGTCATCAAGTGTTCTGGAATCTATAATGACAAGGACGGCAAATTCCTGACCAAGCAGCCCGAGTACGAAACTGTCTGGTCACATGGGGGGCACTGCGGCATTGATGATCTTGATACCATTGCCATGCTCGACTATCTTGATGACAACATCGGCGTAGATACCATTGAAATGGGTGTTGCCGTCGGTGTCGCCATGGATGGTGGCGTCATTGAATTTGGTGATTGTGAGGGTGCCATCAGGCTGGTTCGTGATGAAGTCGGCAAAGGCACTCCACTAGGGCGGATTCTTGGTAACGGTGCCGAAATGACCGGTAAGGCCTTCGGTGTTGAGCGGGTTCCCGTTGTTAAAGGGCAGGCCATCCCTGCCTATGATCCACGTACAGTCCAGGGGATCGGCGTGACCTACGCGACCAGTACCATGGGCGCGGACCATACTGCCGGCTATGCTGTTGCGACCAATATTCTTAAAGTTGGTGGCGATGTTGATCCTCTCAAGCCCGAAGGTCAGGTCGATCTGTCACGTAATTTGCAGATTGCGACTACGGCCATCGACGCCACCGGCATGTGTCTGTTTATCGCTTTCCCCATTCTCGACCAGCCGGAAACCTTCGAGGCCTTGCTTGATCTGCTCGGAGCCTTTTACGGCATCAACATGACGGGCGATGATGTTGTTGCCTTAGGAAAAAAAGTTCTTAACCTTGAACGCGAGTTCAATAAAAAAGCCGGTTTTGGAGCGGAAGATGATCGCCTTCCCCGGTTCTTCAAAACCGACCCACTGGCACCGCACAATCTTACCTTTGCAGTCAAGGATGAGGAACTCGACGAGCTTTACAACTGGAGTTGATGCCTTCCGACGTTCGATTGAGGAGCGGGGCTCTTAAGGAGCCCCGTTTTTTTATCGTAAAATATCACGTCACCATACAGGAAAGCTGACAATGCAAGCTTTTACCGGGATGCAACTACAGTTACACCTGGATACAGGTCTGATCAACGAATTTTATCCGTTATTACAGCAGGGGGTTTGGCTATCGGTAACCACCGGTTGCAGCGTCATTGAGTTGCTGAACAACCAGCTCGGTATTGCCGAAGATTACGTAACCGACCGCATTACCACCTTGTTTCTCAACGGCAAGGCCATTGATGATGCCGCTGCCTCATTTGTGACAGACGGAGCGACCCTTGCTCTGTCGTCCGCCATGCCCGGCCTGGTTGGTTCGACCATGAGGCGGGGTGGGCATCTTGCTGCTATGCGCGGAGAAATTACCTACCGGCAACCTGAAACCATGTCCATCGGCACGGGAAAAGTTAAAATCAAACTGTTCAATATGCTCATGAAAGAGGTTGGCCCTCTGCTGCTGGAAAGAGGCGTTTTGCTTTCAGGGGCGGAGCTGAAAACATTACTGAACCAGGACTCTTCATCCTTACGATCTCAACCTGATGTAGCTCTTCTCAATGGTCTGCCGTTGACCGGCTCGGAGCTGTCAGAGTATCTGGAAACCAATGTGGCGCTGTCAGGGCAGGTCAGAGTAAGGGTTGTCTGGAAAAACTGAGTTGTTCTTCTTTTTGGTTCCATCCGGAATCTGCTATTTGCCCCTTATGCTAAATGGAGGATCTCCATGATCAAGGTTACCGTTAAACTCTTTGCTTCTTTTCGGCTTGGCCGCTTCGATATGGAGATCAGGGAATACCCCTCGGCAACGACGGTTGCCGATATCGTCAGAGATCTGAATATTACCGAAGCGGACGTCGGTATTCTGTTATTGAATTCGGTCCATGTCAATTTGCAGCGACAGCTTGTCGATAACGATGTCCTGGCAATCTTTCCTCTGGTTGGAGGTGGATAAATATGGTGAAATGGGCATCAGAAACCCTCCACCGTTTTTTTGCCGAGCACACGGATGGTGATCTTGTTTCCTGGACGAATCAGCAAAAACTGATGGAGCTTCTATCCGTCAGCTGCCGTGAGGCAGAGGAACTGATCATGACGTCCGGCTTTCTGCCGGCCCGCTATCAGCGCAACCGCCAGATGATATCGATAGAACAGCAACAGACCCTGCTGTCATCACAGGTGGCTGTTGTCGGGTGCGGGGGTCTCGGCGGTTTTGTCATTGAAGAGCTGGCGCGACTGGGTGTCGGACGCTTACTGCTGATCGATGCGGATGTTTTTGAAGAACATAACCTCAATCGGCAATTACTGGCCACCATTGACAACCTCGGAACATCCAAGGCTGCCGCCGCCGCAAAACGGGTGATGGAGATCAATCCTGCCGTTATGGTTGATCTGCGGCAAGTCCGTGTCGGCATCGATAACGGCCTTCAACTGTTAACCGGCATGGATGTTGTTGTCGATGCTATCGACAATATCGACGGTCGTCTCGACCTGGAGCAGATCTGTGCCGAACTTGATATCCCCCTAATCCACGGAGCCATTGCCGGCTGGTTTGGTCAGGTAGGGTGCGTCAGGCCGGGGCGACAGGTTCTGCAAAAGCTCTATGCCAACTGGGTTGAGGGCAAAGGAATTGAATCGACATTCGGCAACCCGTCCTTTACCCCGGCCCTCGTGGGCAGTCTGCAAGCAGCCGAAACCTGCAAGCTGCTGTTAGGCCAGGGGCAGCTGATAGAGGAACGGATACTGGCGGTGGATTTGCTGCACATGAGGTTTGATGAGATCCCGATCCAATAAGCGTTGTAGCATTTACCACGGCAACCTTTTCAGGTTTTTGCAGATTGCAGCGTTACTGGTCCTGCTGGTCATTGCCGGATTGCCTTGTCACGCATTTGCTGTCGAACGCATCCGCCTTGCGACAACCACCTCAACAGAGGCTTCCGGTTTGCTGAGGGTGTTGTTGCCCCCTTTTGAGGAATCCTGCCAATGTCGGGTCGATGTGATTGCCGTTGGTACCGGCAAAGCACTTAAGTTGGGAGAGTTCGGCGATGTCGATGTGGTTCTGGTCCATGCCCGCAGTCTGGAAGACGCATTTATGGCCAGCGGTTACGGCAGCGAACGGCGCGATGTCATGTCCAACGATTTCGTTGTGCTTGGCCCGTCTCAGGATCCCGCCGCTGTGCTTGGCAGCAGCGATCTGGTTGAGGCCTTGAACAAGATTGCCCGCTCCGGGGCCTTCTTTATTTCACGAGGAGACGATTCCGGCACCCACGTCCGCGAGAGGGAGCTCTGGCAGGCTGCCGGGCTGACTCCCGAGGGGCGCTGGTATCTGGAGGCGGGGCGCGGCATGGGAGAGGTCTTGATTATGGCCAGCGAACGTCAGGGTTATACCTTAAGTGATCGTGGAACCTATCTGGCCTTTAAGGATAAAGTGGAGCTTCAGGTGGTTTTTAGCGGAGACCAGCGGATGATAAATCCCTACGGAGTGATGATGGTGAATCCAGTCAGGCATCCTCATGTCAAGGTGGACCTGTCCCGCAGCTTCATTGACTTTTTGATCTCCGATCAGGGTCAGGCTATCATTAGCAACTTCAACATCGCCGACGAACAGCTCTTTTTTACGCACTAAGAGGCTTGCGTGATCTATTTGTCCGATTCCCTGCTGGCCGCTGTTGCTTTAATACTGAGTTTTGACCGGGAGGTCCAGCTTGCTGTCTGGACCTCCCTTTATACGGCCTTTATTGCCATTGTTATTGCTGCACTGTGCGGGGTTCCTGCCGGTCTGTGGTTGGGCCTGAAGCGGTTTCCAGGGCGGCGGGTACTGATTACCCTGCTCAACACCCTTATGGCGATGCCGACAGTGGTCATCGGCCTGTTATTGTTCGGTCTGTTCAGCCGCCAGGGTCCGTTGGGTGAATTCAGTTTATTGTTTACCCCGACGGCGATGATCGCCGGACAGACAGTGCTGGCTCTGCCGATTGTCGCCAGTTATGTCCTGGCCTGTGTTGTCGGTGCAGATCATCGTATTATTGATACGGCCAGATCTTTGGGAGCGACCCGCTTTCAGGCATCGGTTCAGTTGGTCAGGGAGATTCGTTTCGGGGTGATGGCAGCACTGATCGCCGGTTTTGGCCGGGTTATTGCCGAAGTTGGCGTGGCCATGATGCTGGGGGGAAATATCCGTGGTTCGACCCGCACCATGACCACGGCCATTGCCCTGGAGACCAGCAAGGGAGAGTTTGTTTTTGGTTTGTCCTTGGGCATTGTCCTGCTCTGCGTGGCCTTGATTGTCAACCTGTTTCTTAACATGTTGCAGCAGAGGTAAGTCGATGGAACCGGTAGCTGTCCTTAAACAGATCAAGGTTGCGCGCGGCGATTTTCGGCTGCTGGTGGACTATCTTGAGCTCTTTCCAAAGCAGGTTTATGCCCTGACCGGAGCAAACGGTGCCGGCAAAAGTACTTTGCTGAGAATGATGGCTCTGTTGATTGATCCCCAGCAAGGGGCTGTCCGTTTTCCCGGCTCAGGAACCAACGATCCGGATCATTTACGAAAAAAGGTGACCTATGTCGAACAGTCACCTTATTTGTTTCAGGGGACTGTCAGCGACAACCTGGCCTACGGACTGAAATTACGTGGGATAGATCGCGACGAGCAGCGGCGACGCATCAGCCTGACCCTGTCCATTGTCGGCCTCGAAGGGTTTGAGCTGCGTAAAGCCAGAGAGCTGTCATCCGGGGAGACCCAGAAGGTTGCGTTGGCACGGGCCCTGATTCTCAAGCCCGACCTGCTTTTACTTGATGAGCCAACAGCAAATATCGATGGAAAAAGTCAGCCCGCTTTCGAAAGCCTTCTGGCGCGGCTGCCCCGGTATGGCGTCACCGTTGTTTTTTCGACCCACGACCCTTTACAGGCCCGGCGCGTTGGAGCCGAGTTTCTGTATCTTGATAATGGTATCCTGCAGGGGCGAGCCATGGCCCCATGTCTGCAAATCTGAGCTATCTGCTATGACCCTCGATTGTTGCCACGGGGAAGAGTGACTTGAGGAGCTTTGAGCCTGTTAATGCCAACTGTCTGACCTGACAACATCCCCGGCACCATGTTAGGGTGTTAGAGCATCAGTGACAATACCCCATGAAGATCGATATCAAAGGAGAAAACAATGAAACACGTGGTGATAACCGGAGCAAATCGCGGCATCGGACTGGAGCTGGCCCGTCTCTACCAGCGCCAGGGGTGGCAGGTGACCGGTGTCTGTCGTGAATCTTCAAAAGAACTGGATGCGGTAGCTGCTGTGATTGCCGGTATCGATGTTACTTGTGAAGAGGATGTCACGCGGCTGGCTGAGCAGCTACGCGGTAAAACAATTGACCTGCTGATCAACAATGCCGGCCTGCTGCAGGATGAGGTATTGGGTAGCCTTGATTTTGACTCGATTCGTCGGCAGATGGAGATCAACGCTTACGCGCCCTTGCGTGTCTGTGAGGCGCTGTTGCCGAACTTGAAGCGAGGCAGCAAGATTGTCAATATCACCAGTCGTATGGGCTCGATTGCTGATAACGATTCCGGTGGTCGCTATGGCTATCGCGCGTCTAAAGCCGCGTTGAATGCGTTCGGTAAATCCCTCGCGGTAGATCTGAAAGATCATGGAATTGCCGTGGCGCTGTTGCACCCAGGTTACGTTAAAACGCGCATGGTCAATTTTGGCGGCTTGATCACCCCGGAAGAATCGGCGCAGGGGCTGGCCGAACGCATTGCCGAGCTGAATCTGAAAAATAGCGGCTCCTTTTGGCACAGTAATGGCGAAGAATTGCCCTGGTAGCAAATCAGCCTGGAGGTAGCTACCGGCAACCTCCAGGCTGATAACCTGCGACCGACACGCAAACAAAGGTCTTTTCCTCGGCAAAAACCTCGTAAAAACTTGTATTTTTCCGAACATTTTCTATAATCGCTGACCGTTTGCTGTTTTTGCCAAAGGGATTTCATGCGTCAGCTTACCAATCAACTCATCGTGCGTTACTTGCTGATGCTGTGTGTGACCTTCGGGTTGCTGTTGGTACTCGTTTTTGCCATCCAGACCTATGCAAAGTCGTTGGAAGCCGCGATCAATGCCACGGAACTGGATTTTTTACAGCGCATTTCCGAGGTAAAGGAAATCGGCTCCTATCTCTACAAGATTGAAATAGCTGTTCACTCCATTGCCACCAGTCCGATTGCATCTCCCACGTCGCGTGATCAAATAGCCCTCCAGGTGGATGCGTATATCGATAATATTCTGGATCTGCATGTTCGACTTGCCGAGGCAAAGTGTCTGAAGGGGCTGCGGGCTCGCGATAAGCTGCTTATCGAGTTGCCGGAGCACCTGTTTGCCCTTGAACCCCTGCTCCAGCAATTGATTGACAGCGTCAATCTGCGCGACAGGCTGTTGACCGAAGAAAATCAGAATTTGTTGCTGCCGGTTGCCAGGAAAATTCGTCTGATTGCCGCTCATGTTCCTGGGGTGTTTGAAGGTATGCATGAACTGGTAGATACTCTGGTGGAAACATCAGAACGTGAACTGGCCGTTCTGAGTCAGACCAATCGACAAACCAAACTGCGCTATTTTTTCATCGAGCTGGCGGTGATTGCTTTTTGCGTTGCGCTGTTTGTGGTCTTTGCCGTCATGATTTTTCGTCAGCTGCTGGCACTTTATGCGCGGCTGGAAAAACAGCTTAAAACCGATCCCCTCACGCAGTTGCCAAATCGTCATGCTTTATCCGCAGATCTCGAATCACGGGATTCCCCCCTGCTTGCCATCGTGGATATTGATCATTTCAGGACCATCAACGAGTTGTACGGCACGGAAACGGGCAATGAATTTCTCGTTCGGTTAACCAAAAAACTCAAAGAGTTTGCCGACCGCGACAATCTCAAGCTGTTCCGAACTTCGGGTGATGAATTTGCCCTGCTCGGCAGCAGTTCAGGTTTTGCCGACGATTTTATTACCCAGTTGTTGAAGATCCTTGAGGAAACCAAACGCAGTGTCTTTGCTCTTTCTGGCATCGATAAAAAGGTCAAGGTAACCCTCACTTGCGGTATTTGCTGCGAACCCGTCAATACCCTTGAAAAAACGGAGAAAGCTCTGCACCGTGCCATGCAGGATCGCCTGTCGCTGGTCATTTACGATGAGAGCATCGATGAGTCGGAAAATCTGCAGGAAAATGTTCACTGGATTGATCAGATTGGGACAGGGCTGGAACGAGATGCCTTTGTTCCCCTGTTTCAACCCATTGTCAACGCCGAGGGTTATCCGTGCAAGTTTGAAGCACTGATGCGCCTGAAAACCACCAATGATCAAGGGCAAGTCAAGTATATCCAGCCTGTCCGCTTTCTTGATCTGGCTCACAAGGTTAAATCCTATCACCAGTTGTCACGCATGGTGTTGTTCAAAAGTCTGCGCCATGCCAAGGAGTATGGTTTGTCCATCAGCGTCAATCTCAGCTATCAGGATCTGATTAACCAGGCGCTGATCGAGGACCTGCGTCAACTGATCATAACCCTTGATGTCGGTCGCCAACTAACCTTTGAGATTGTCGAAACAGAAGATTTGAAAGACTATCTTCTGGTCAAGGATTTCATGGACATGTTCCGTTCCCTCGGTGTCAAGCTGTCGATTGACGATTTCGGCTCCGGCTTTTCGAATTTCCACTCCATATCGATTTTGCGTCCCGATTACATCAAAATTGATAGCAGCCTGATTAAAAATCTTGATCGTGATTTTCTTTCCTGGACCCTGGTAAAATCCATCTGTGTGCTGGCACGTGAGCTTCACATCCAGACCATTGCCGAGTATGTCCATTCAGAAGCTGTCTTCAACAAGGCCAAAGATCTGGGAGTCGATCTGTTTCAGGGCTATTATTTTTCTGAACCCCTGGCCGATATTCCCCCTCGTGATCAGTCCCTGATCCCGATCCGCTAATGGCAACCGAACTCCATCAGGAGCGTCTTGACCTGGTTGTAGAGGCCCTGCTGGTCAGCGGTGCCGAGTCGGTACTGGATATGGGATGCGGTTCGGGGGACTTGCTGTTGTTGCTGGCACAACAGCAGCAGTTTCAGCGTCTGGTTGGTATCGACACATCCCTGGAGGTGCTACGGGAGGCGCGCCGGCATTTGACCCAGCATCGGTATCCGCCCGATGGCCAGCGGTTGACCCTGTACCAGGCATCCTTCACGGATTGCCTTGAGGAGTTAATGGGTTTTGATGCCGTTGTCATGGTTGAAACCATCGAGCATGTTACGCCCGGACGCCTGTCACTGGTTGAGCGTGCCGTATTTACGGGTTATTCTCCACAAACCGTTCTGATCACTACTCCCAATAGTGAATACAATCCCCTTCACGGTATGAAGGCTGGTGAGTTTCGCCACCCTGACCATCAGTTCGAGTGGGATCGCGTCAAGTTCCAGGGCTGGGTCCAGGGGGTTGCCGGACGCAATGGCTATGAGGTGAGGTTTGAAGATATTGGCAATGTTGATCCAACCGTTGGCGGCTCAACGCAAATGGCACTCTTTACCCGTAAGCGCTAAGCGCATCAGATTACTTTGACGATTTCTTGCCGTCTTTTTTTGTTCCCTTTGGCTTTTCGACCTTTTCAGGTTTGCAGACATCACATTTCTTGCGGGCGCAGGCATCACATTTCTTGCAGACGTACTTTGCCTTATTTTTTTTGACGTCAGATTTTCCTTTTAGACAGCTCATCTGCTAACCTTTTGAGTGATGCTTGCGTTTACGACGAATAATGCCAGGTTCCGGCACGCCGGATCATCATCGGCTGAACTGGTCGGATATTGCAAGACTCGAAGATAAAATAACGGAGGATCAGATGAAAAAATTGACCCTGATACGCCATGCCAAGTCTGACTGGAATACGGGTGCCACAAGGGATGTTGATCGCCCCCTTAACGGTCGCGGCAACAAAGCGGCACCCCTGATGGCCGGGCGGATCAGTGAGCGCGGCAGCGTTCCCGACCTTTTTGTCAGCAGTCCTGCCCGCCGGGCTTTTGAGACGGTTTCTCTGCTGGTTGAGGCGCTTGAATTCCCTGGAAGGGATACGCAGTTTTGTGAGGATATCTATGAAGCCTCTCTGGCGACATTGATCGAGGTCGTGCGACAATTGCCCGATTGTGAACATGTTGCCCTGGTGGGGCACAATCCGGGCCTCAGTGAATTGGGCCTGTGGCTGTGTCCGCAGGCACCCGAATGGCTGCCGACCTGTGCCGTGCTCGAACTGGAGCTGGCTGTAGATGACTGGAATGCTGTTGTCGCCGGTTGTGCCAAGCGGCTGTATTATGATTTCCCGAAGAAGCAACAAGGAGCCGACCATGGGTGATGACAGCGGCAAAGCAAAGGAAAAAAAGGGTAAGCAGCGGCGTAAGTTCGAGCGGACCAGCGGTGAACGTTGCCTGCCGCAGAAAAGTATCGATGACAAAAGCTACCAGAAAGAACTCAAGCGTCTGCAGATTGAGCTGGTCAAATTACAGGAATGGGTACGCCAGAAAAAACTGAAAGTTGTCGTTCTTTTTGAAGGGCGTGATGCTGCCGGCAAAGGGGGGGCCATCACCCGCATTACCGAACCGCTGAACCCGCGGATTACCAGGGTGGTTGCCCTGCCGGCACCGACGGAACGGGAGCGCAGCCAGTGGTACTTTCAGCGTTATGTGGAACATCTGCCGGCGGGTGGTGAGCTGGTGCTTTTTGATCGCAGTTGGTACAACCGCGCGGGAGTCGAGCGGGTCATGGGGTTTTGCAGCGAGTCGGAATATCGCGAATTCATGCGTTCCTGCCCCGAGTTTGAGCGGATGCTGGTGCGCAGCGGCATTATTCTGATCAAATACTGGTTCTCCATCTGCAATGAAGAACAGGAAAAACGCTTCCAGGCCCGTAATGCCGATCCGGTGAAACGCTGGAAACTCAGTGAAATTGATCTGCAATCACGTTCGCGCTGGATCGATTACAGCATTGCCCGCGATGAAATGTTCAAACATACCCATATCAAGGAGGCCCCCTGGTATCAGGTTGACGGTGATGTCAAAAAGCGCGCCCGTCTCAATGTTATTTCCCACCTGTTAAGCCTGTTTGACTATCAGGACCTGACCCCGGGACCGATCGAATTGCCCCAGCGTCCGCCGGAAATCGGCTACGACCGCCCCAGGATTGACGAGCCCGACTACGTTCCGGAAGTTTATTGAAGTGTTCTGGAGTTTTCGGGAAAAAACGCCCTCGTGACCATCCGGATGTTCCGGAAGGCCGCGAGGGAACAGAGGCTGGAATCTGTGGTTTACGGGGAATGGTCCGGGCGACCGTTGTTAGCGGCGGTGTTTAGCGGGGTTTTTTTTGCTGTTTTTCTGCGACTTTTTTCCCACCGAGGGACGAGCCTCCACTCCTTTCAGCTCAGCAACCCAGAGGGGGTGGCGTTCATGGGCGTAACTGCTTGGGACTTTGCCACTGAACATCGAGGGCAGCAGGGGGCGATTGGCTTTGAGCACAAATGCGGCAAGATGGGCAACGATCAGGGCCGCGAAGGCCATGGCCATCAGTGTGTGAATCAGGGTGACGCTCTGCAGGAAAGCTGAAGGCAGAATGATCGCGTCTGTATTTTTCCAGGTTTTGATCATTCCGGTGAGCAGCAGCAGGGTGGTAACGCCGGCAATTGCCAGATAGGCCAGACGCTGTTCAGCAAGGAATTTGCCATGGGGCGGTTCTTCCTTGCCGCTGATCATGGCCTTGATAATGAGGAGACTTTCGCGAAGATCTCCCCGCTTGGGGAAAACGGCCCATTCCCGCCGCCGCAGGTGATAAACCGCGTGGAACAGGACCGCAGCGGAAAAAACGATTGCCGCGAGGTAGTGAATGACCAGGTTAATGCTGAAATTACCAGCCCAGCCGAAGCCGGGGACTTCGGTCAGCATATAGCGCTGGTACATGGGCAGTTCGCCGAAGCCGCTGAAGATCAGGACAAGGCCGCTCAGAGCCACCGACCAGTGGACGATTCTGACCGTCAGGGAATGTCTTTCAATCGTTGCGTTTGCCATCTGTTAGCCCTCCTCTTCCTGAGCGGATCTGCTGCGGGTTTGATCGGTTTTTCTGTCTTTTCCTGCACTGCTCCCGGCAAGGGTTGCAGCAAAAGCGCCAAGAACCCCGGCGAAAGGTGCGATCAGGGCGGCGGTGGCCAGCGGTGCCGTTTTTTCGAGAATATTGTCCGGTTGCGGCAGACCCATGACCGTGTCCGGATTTTCCGCTCCCTGACGCAGGGCCTGATCGATCAGGTCAAAGGGCACCCGAGACACATACAGGGTTGAGGTCCCACCGTTTTCATTCAGTCCGTAAATATGGCCATCGTACTCTTTGGCCAGAGCTGCAGCGGCGGCGTTGATCGCGCTTTTACGCCCGATTTGAATTGCCTGACGGGGACAGGCGGAAACACAGGCGGGCTGCTTGCCACGGGCCAGCCGATCACGACAGAGATCGCACTTGAACATGACCCCGCCTCCCACCGGCAAGGGATCAATATAGGTGTACACCCCGACCCCGGCCTGACGTTGAGGAACATCCCAGGGGCATACAGATTTGCACTTGGCACCACCGAAACACAGGGAAGGATCGACATGAACGGGACCGTCGGCGTCCTGCTTGAGGGTGCCGAAGGGACAGAGCTTGACACAGGGCGGGTTGTCACAGTGCATACAGCGACGTGGGACATTGACCGTTTCTTCGTGGCCGGCAACCGTCACGCGAACAGATTGCACAAAGGTCCAGTTATAAGGAGTCAGTTGATCCGTCACCTCGCGCCTGCTGCTCCAGTCGTCGTGGGAACGTTGCGGCCAGTTATCTTTGAGCATGGCCGGATCAGGCTCGGGAAACTTGTGGGTGTTGGCGGTGCGACAGGCCGACACACAAGCCGGTGTGTCCAGGTGGGCACAGCCGTCACAGAGGGTCAGATCAATCAAGGTTGCCCATGAATCGGGATGACGGGCAGCATGGGCCCTTGTTTTCGGGATGACGGCTGCGGAGCTTGCCGCCGCAACGGCAGCCAGAAAAGTTCGTCTGCTGAATTTCATAGGGACCCCCGTGAATTCTAGTTTAAATGTAAAGTAATATGAATATTCGGAAAATACTATAAATAGGATTCTATGGCAAGGTTTTTTATCAAGAGCTGCCGTACTGGTATCTGTACGGCTGTTCAGACAGACAAACGATTATCACCACAAGACCCTTGTCTCATCGAGGGAGGACAAAGAGTAGCAAGAAAAAAACGTCTGCCCTTGACCGTATCCGCATAAGCGGATATGCTCGCCCTATGAAAGCAACCACTCAAACCTTCAAGGCCCTTGCCGACGAAACCCGACTGCGGATCATGGCACTGCTGTTGCGCGGTGAACTGTGCGTGTGCGACCTGATGGAGATCCTTGCTTTGCCGCAGTCCACCGTCTCACGCCATCTGGCGACATTGCGGCATGCCGGCCTGGTCGAAGATCGTCGTCAGGGTGTCTGGATGTATTACCGGCTGACACAGAGTAATGCGCTACACCAGGATCTGGCGGAACTTATCAATCGGCATGTGGCGTCTGTGCCCCAGGCGCTCAAGGATCGCGAGGCACTGGTAACATTTCAGGCGCAGAAAAAAGGTTGCGACTGATTTTTTTTAATTTATATATCCGCTCATGCGGATAATAAAAAGCATGCTCACCGTCACCCAGTCCTAATAAAGATGTAACAAACCAACATCAAAATATAACAAACAAGACATCATTTATAACGAGCAGGAGATCATCAATGAGTATTCGTATCGGTATCAACGGCTTCGGTCGCATGGGGCGTCTGGCGTTGCGCGCAGCGTGGGATTGGCCCGGCATCGAGTTTGTCCATATCAACGAGATCAAGGGGGGTGCCAAGTGTGCTGCCCATCTGCTCGAATTTGATTCCATCCACGGCCGTTGGAGCCGCACTATCGATTACGATGAACAGGCCCTCCATATCGACGGCAAACGGGTCGGATTCAGTGAGCACAAAAGCCCCGGCGAGGTTCCCTGGGCGAGCCTTGGTGTTGATCTGGTGATTGAATCATCAGGGAAGTTCCGCACCGCCGAGCTGCTGGAACCCTACTTTGCCGGGGGGGTGAAAAAGGTCATTGTTGCCGCCCCGGTCAAGGAGGGGGCACTCAATGTGGTGATGGGGGTCAATGATCATGAATATAATCCGGACAAGCATCATTTGCTGACGGCGGCCTCCTGTACGACCAACTGCCTGGCACCCCTGGTAAAGGTTGTACATGAACAGATCGGCATTGAGCACGGTGTAATTACCACCATTCACGACGCTACCAATACCCAGGTCATTGTCGATGCGCCCCACAAGGATCTGCGCCGCGCCCGCGCTGCCGGTATGTCGCTCATTCCGACCACCACCGGATCGGCAACCGCTATCACCCTGATTTATCCCGAGCTTAAAGGAAAGTTGAACGGCCACGCCGTGCGCGTGCCACTCTTGACCGGCTCCATCACCGACGCGGTGTTTGAGATGAAGCGCACGGTGACTGCTGCCGAGGTCAATGCCCTGTTCCACGAGGCCGCAGACACCTACCTGCAGGGGATACTCGGCATCGAGGAGCGCCCCCTTGTTTCCATCGACTTCAAGGGCGACCCGCGTTCCTCCATTGTTGACGCTCCTTCCACCATGGTTGTCAACGGGACTCAACTGAAAGTCTTTGCCTGGTACGACAATGAGATGGGTTACGTGCACCGGATGATGGATCTGGCGCAAAAAGTGGGCGAGAGTTTGTAGTTGCCCCTTGCCGGAGCGACCGCGTACATGTTTTCAACCATGAGAAAAGACAATGACTGATCTGCGCAATTACAGCCTGGTGACCGGTGCCTACTGGGCCTTTACTTTGACCGACGGTGCCTTGCGGATGCTGGTACTGCTGCACTTTTACCACCTCGGCTATACAGCGGTGCAGATCGCCTTTCTGTTTTTACTTTACGAATTCTGCGGCATTGTCACCAATCTCGTCGGCGGCTGGATCGGTGCGCACATGGGGTTGCGCATTACCCTCTTCTCCGGGCTGGCATTACAAGTGGTTGCCCTGTCGACCCTGGCCTTTCTTGATCCGACCTGGCCCGTTGCCCTGTCCGTTGCCTACGCCATGGGAGCCCAGGCCCTGTCGGGAGTCGCCAAGGACCTGACCAAAATGAGCTCCAAGAGTGCCATCAAGGTGCTTATTCCTGCCGATGCGCAAGGAACCCTTTTTAAGTGGGTGGCGATACTCACCGGTTCCAAGAACGCCCTCAAAGGTGCAGGGTTCTTCCTCGGAGGGGTGCTGCTGCACTGGATCGGTTTCCGTTTTTCCCTGCTGGTCATGGCTGCGGCCCTGGCTATTGTTCTGGTTTCTGTTGTTCTTTCTCTTCCCGCCGAGATGGGGCGTGCCAAGGCCAAGGTCAAATTCAGTCGAATTTTTTCCAAAAATCGCCGTATCAATATCCTTTCCGCCGCCCGTCTTTTTCTCTTTGCCTCACGGGATATCTGGTTTGTTGTCGCCCTGCCCCTCTACCTTGCCGCCTCCCTGTCCTGGAGCAGTGCCCAGGTGGGTGGATTTCTTGCCCTGTGGGTGATCGGTTACGGTGGCGTCCAGGCCCTGGCACCGCAGCTTCTGCGGCACTGGTTGGCAGAGGCTCCCCCGCAGGGAGGAACGGCAAGCGCCGGGGCTTTTGTTCTGGCCGCGATCACTGCCGTTATCGCCATCGGTGTCCAGGCAGATCTTTCTCCGTGGCTGACGGTCGTAACGGGTCTGGCTCTGTTCGGTGTTGTTTTTGCCGTCAATTCCTCGGTTCACTCGTATCTTATCCTCACCTACACCGACAGCGACCGGGTCGCCCTCGACGTCGGCTTTTATTACATGGCCAACGCCGCAGGCCGCCTGGTCGGCACCCTCTTGTCAGGGATTATCTTCCAGTTGGCAGGACTGATCGGTGCCCTGTGGCTTTCGGCTGCTTTTGTGCTGATCGCCGGGGTCCTGTCATTGTTGCTTCAGCGTGGAGACAGGGATGCTGGAGGGGTATGAAGGGGGACAAGGCATCAGTCATGCAGAAAACTAGAATGACGAATCGGCCACCAAGGGTCCGACGAACATAACAGAGGTCAGGGGTGTCCCTGGAGGACCGCTCTGCCCCTGATAGCGAATAAAAATACCATCTTTTTTACCGAGCCAGTAGTTGGCGCTCCAAAAGGGCGCACGCCAGCCGGTAGGTTGAATTTTCAGTTGAATGGCGGAAACAGTGTGGTTGTCGATTTCGATAGTCGTCGTTTTCTCTTTACTGACCTGGAGACGATGAACGTCAAGGGTGTCGGGTCTGATGGTCCAGAAGAGGACAGACTCCTGATGCGGATCGACAAAGGGGCGCAAAGAAACAGACAAGGCCTGATACCAGGGGGCCGGGTCGATGGGCACCTCCCTGTTGATGTTATCTCCTGCAAGGGTTCCGAGCATGACCAGGGTGTCCCCGATTCTGGTGACCGTCAGAGCCGTTCGGGTACCGGGGCTGTCAATACTCCAACTGTGGGTTGAGAGGTCAGGGTTGAAAACTGTTGTCGTTGATTCTTCCTGCTGTCGCGTGTCCAGTTGCAGTTTGGACCCTTTGCTCAACCGCCAATCAAAATACGCTGTCTGCTCTCCGGTGCGCTGCAGATAACGATACGCTTCGACGTTGGCAGCATCGAGTTGTCCGGAAAGTGTGATGAGGATGACGGGCAACAGCATAACTGAGCGATAGAAAAAACACATAAGTTCCTCACTATAAGAAGATCACTCGTTGCTGATTACACTTTCTGTGTCAGAATTGCGTGAGCAGGCCAATCTATCCGTCTGTTTTATCTTGAGAGGACGACAGGTGTTTGCTATACATTGTATATACATTTGCTGCTGTTATACAGGTAATCTACCTTGATATATCAACTTGAGCTTAAAGAGTCTTTTGCCCTCCCTGACCTGGTGTTGCCTGCCGGGATGCGGCTTGACCCCAACGTACCGGAAATACGGCGGCTTCGTGTTCTGGATACCGTTGACTGGTCGATCTGGCGGTCAGGTCAGGTGCTGCTGCAGGTCGATGGTGGCTGCATAGAGCTTTATGATCGTCATGATCATCTCAAGGTGAGCGTGGCGTGCAAAAAACGCCACAACCTTATCAAAGATGTGCCTGAACCCCTGGCCGCTGAATTGAAGCCCCTGATTTCAGTACGGACCCTGATGTCCCACTTTGATTGTCAATGGCAGGTGCAATCCCTCATTTTTTTCAATCAGGACGATAAGATTGTCGGCCGTGCCGAGCTGTTTTTTCTCGGTACAGCAGCGCCGACATTGCTGAGACTGTACCCACTGCGCGGCTACGAAAGGGAGGCAGAGCAGATCGTTCAGGCCATGATTCCGGTTGCTGCGCCGGTGTCAACGGCGATTACAACCAGGTTCCTTCTTGAGCGCAGTGGTCTGATGGTGAGGCCACCAGCGACCAGGCCGGAATTTCATCTTACCAGCGATCAGGCCACGGAAGAAGCGCTACTGAAGATGGTGGCGGAACTGGTGCGCCTGGCCCGCTCTCAGGAAGAAGGGTTGATTGCCGATATAGACAGCGAATTTACCCATCAGTACCGGGTTAATTTGCGCAAGGCGCGCTCCTTGTTGAGTCTGTTCAGAAAAGCCCTGATCCCGGCGCGTTATCGAGTGTTACGTCTGCAGTTGAAAAACATGGCCAAGGCCACCAACCGCTTGCGCGATCTCGACGTTTTTCTTCTTGATCAGCAGTACTACGGTGCCATGCTGCCCGAGCAGTTTCAGCCCGGTCTGAAGGCGTTGTTCGCGCGGCTGCGCCGCCAGCGCCGCCAGGTCTGGAAAAGGGTTGTTGCAAGCATGCTGGAGCAGGATTATCTTGATCAGGTTGCCGAGCTGGAACGGCAGCTTCAGCAACCGCCCGATCTTGTCGGCAGCTATGCGCAGGGGCCTGTCGCCAGGCGCGTCAGTCGTAAAATTTTGTCACAATACCGCCGCATCCAGCGGGACGGGGCCGCTATTGACGCAACCACGCCCGATGAACAGATTCACGATCTGCGCATCGAGGCGAAAAAAATGCGTTACCTGCTGGAATTGTTCGCCGAACTCTTTCCCCGCGACAAGGTCAGAGAACTGATCAAGGCCCTGAAAAAGATGCAGGACAATCTCGGACGTTTCAACGACTATTCCTCTCAAGGTTTGTTTCTGGAGGAGTTAAGGCGTGGCGGCGCCACTAGCGTTTCACAACGGGACGCCATCAACGGCTTGATTGCCGTCCTGTTCAGCAAGCAGCAAGAAGAACGTGAACAAGTGGTTGCTCTGGTTGCTGATTTTTCTGCCGACAAGGTTGCCGGACAGTTTCGTGATCTTTTTGCGCATTCAGCCCCAAAGGACAAGAGTTCATGAAGGTTCTGGCCTGTTACAGTTTCAAGGGCGGGGTGGGCAAAACCGCTACCGCTGTCAATCTGGCCTATTGGGCGGCGCAGTCAGGTCAGCGGACACTACTGATGGATCTTGACCCCCAAGGGGCTTCGTCCTTTTATTTTCGCGTCCGCCCTGCTGACGGCAGCAAATGGAAAAAGCGTACCTTCACCCAGACAGATGCCCTGTTGAGCCACATCCGTGAAAGTGATTATTCCAATCTGGATCTGATTCCGGCCCAGCGCTCCTTGCGCCATCTGGATACCCTGCTCAAAGAGGCGGACGTCAAAGATCGTCAGCTCAAACGCATGTTGAAAAGTTTCGGCGACGACTATGATCTGATTCTGCTCGATTGCCCGCCGTCCATCAGCCATCTGGCAGAAAATGTTTTTGTTGCCGCCGACCTCGTTCTGGTACCGGTGATCCCCACACCCTTGTCGGAACGCACCTTTGATCAGCTTGTCGATTTTTTCAAAGAAAAGGACTACAAGAGCAGCAAGCTGCTACCGTTTTTTTCCATGGTCGACGCCCGCAAGCAATTACACCGTGATATCGCCGTCTCCATGCGCACCCGCTATCGGCGAATTTTGCGGCAGGCCATCCCCTACTCCACCGATGTCGAACGCATGGGTGTGCATCGAGCACCCGTTGATCTCTTTGCCCGTGGTCGGCAGGCCAACAGAGCCTATCAGGCATTGTGGGCGGAAGTTGAACACCACTTGAAGGATGTTTGAACATGTCCAATCTGGAGATAGAACGCAAATTTCTGGTTGCAACGCTACCGCCGGGTTTCTTGAATCAATACCAGGGTGAGGACATTGAGCAGGGCTATCTGATGCGTGAAGGTGAAACGGAATTACGGATCCGTAAGCGCGGTGGACGTTGTACCATGACACTCAAACAGGGGTGCGGCCTGGAACGGCGAGAGCAGGAGCAGGACATCGATGGCGATTTGTTTGCCATGCTCTGGCCCCTGACGGCAGGAAAGCGCATTGAAAAGACCCGTTACCTCATTCATCAACAGGGTTTTTGCCTGGAGTTGGATGTTTTTTCCGGGGTGCTTGCGCCGCTGGTGTTGCTGGAAGTGGAGTTTGACAGCATTGAAGAGAGCCGCCATTTTTCGCCGCCTGGTTTTGTCATCCGCGAAGTGACTGATAATAAGGCTTACAGCAATGCCATGCTGGCAACCGTCGGCATTCCGGCAGAAACGCACCACTGAAAGGGGATTCATGGGTAATAAAGGCAAAAAAGCGGGGAAAAAGGACAGTCAATTGCTGATTCGCATCAACAGTATGGAGCGTGATCAGTTTGTTGCCCTGTGTGATGATCTTGATACCAGCGCTGCCCGCGAAATCAGACGGTTCATCCGCAAATTTGTTGCCGAACATCAGCAGCATTGACCCTCCATCAAAGGAGCTTTCTTATGTCAACAGCCATCGAAAAAGTAACCGGGATCGGGCCCCAGACCGCCGCTTTGCTGGCCAGTCATGGTATTCACAGCGCCGAAGATCTGGCCGCCGGACGGGTTGGCGACTTAGCCGCCATCAAGGGGTTCAGTGTTGTTCGCGCCGGACAGGTGATTGAGGCGGCACGACAACTGATCGGTGTTGCCGCAGCTGATGCTTCGGGAGAGTCGATTCCTTCTGTTAAAAAAGACAAGGCCAAAAAAGCCATAAAGAAAAAGAAGAAAAAAGACTCGCAGAAAAAATCGGCTAAGGGCGAGACAAAGAAAGCCAC
>OBJA01001039.1_pt1 | contig 20780 bp, 14 predicted proteins | sample 1519751 | NCBI WGS metagenome assembly OBJA01 (sample SAMEA3881238, study PRJEB22517) | soil metagenome | biome: lake sediment; feature: soda lake sediment; material: sediment, water from around vicinity | place: India | collected 2013-12-23 | depth 3 m
GCTGAAAGTATGATTTTATTCAATCCCTTCCGAACCTACGCCCTGAAGGGGCAGTAATTAGTTCATTAAAGTGGTCAATAAAAAAGTCAAAGAGTTCCTAAGCTAAATCTCTTCTCAGGCTTTCTCAATTCTGACAACCGAATACTTAAACGGTGCAATTTTAGAATGAGGATCCATTTCGTTCCGTGTTAGAGCGTTTACAGGAGCTTCATGGAAGTGCCAAGGCATAAATGCTTCGCCAGTAAGTACTTCATCACGAACCATTGCATGTGTTTTTAGATTCCCTCTCGGAGAGATTACCAAAACTTCATCGCCATCACTTATTTTAAGCCTTTCAGCATCGTTTGGGTTCATAATTACGTAAGACTTGTCTGCGTAAGCATTCAAAATATCGCTTTTGCGAGATAAAGTAGAAGAATGATAATGATAAAGCATGCGACCAGAATTCATCACAATTGGATATTCCTCAGATGCAATTTCACTCTGAGGCTGATAATCAACCGGGATTATCTTTGCTTTCCCTGATGGCGTATTAAATTTATCAAGAAATAATGTTGATTTTCCTGGATCTTCCAAAGTATAACAAGGCCATTGTATTCCCTGATAATCAATCCGTTCGTAAGTAATCCCTCCAAAAATCGGTGCTGCTAGTCGTATTTCTTCCCAAATTTGCTCCGCATTGTCATATTTGCCTAATGAAATTCCCATACGCTCAGCAATTTCGATAGTGATTTGCCAATCAAGCAGAGCTTCTCCGGGCGCATCAATTGTTTTTCGTAAGCGTAAAACACGACGATCGCTGTTTACAACTGTTCCATCTTTCTCAAAAAGACTGGCAGCTGGCAAAATTACATCGGCATAGTAGGAAGTTTCTGTTTCAAAAATATCCTGAACAACTAAAAAATCAAGTTTCTCAAGTGCTGCAATAGTATGATTCTGGTTTGGATCGGTAATAACAGGGTTTTCTCCCATGCAATAAAGGGCTTTTATCTTTCCATCGAAAGCTCCATTCATAATTTCAATGGTTGTTAAACCAGGCTTCGGATTCAATCTTTCGAATGGTACATCCCATATTTTTGCAACGCGTCTGCGATTTTCATCATTGATAATTGGAATATATCCGGGATAATTAATGGGACTTGCACCAACATCGGTCGCTCCCTGCACATTGTTTTGTCCTCGTGGAGGATTTACACCGCAGCGTTCTTTACCAATCTGACCAGTTATCAGACACATATTTATCAATGAAAACACATTGTTTGTACCTACCGTTTGCTGACTCATGCCCATTCCTGTAGCAATCATTGCTGTAGGAGAGGTGGCATACATTTTTGCTGCTGATACGATTTTCTGCTGTGGAATTCCTGTTATATTTTCAGTATAATCAGGTGTATATTTGTCAGTTAAAGCTTTTAATTCATAAAATGCTTGAAGTCCATTTTCGACACGATTAAGGATAAAATCTCTATCTATCCAACCATTTTTGATGATGACATGAACAATCCCGTTTAATAAAGCTACATCAGTTGCTAATCTCGGTTGCAACCATATATCAGCGTATTTCACCAAGGGAGTCCATTTGGGGTCAACAACAATAATTTTCTGTCCTTTTGCTTTTCCTTTTTTCACATAAGTTGCTGTGATTGGATGTGTTTCGATTATATTATTTCCGATAACAAACAAGCAATCGGTCGTCTCAAAATCCTGAATTGAATTACTTCCTGCGCCGTCACCAAACTGCTTAAGCATAGCCGTTACAGTTGAAGCATGGCATAATCTTGTACAATAATCGACATTATTATTACCAAATGCTAGTCTGACAAATTTCTGAAAAATATAATTTTCTTCGTTACTGCATTTTGCCGATGAATAGCCTGCTAAAGAATCACATCCATATTTAGTTTTAATTTCATTAAATTTCTCTGCGATAAGACTTAGAGCCTCCTCCCAGCTAGCTTTTACGAACTTGCCGTTCTTTTTAATTAATGGATGAGTCAGACGTTTTTTATGATTTGCATACTGATATCCAAATCGTCCTTTAACGCATAATCTGCCATCGTTAGGTAAAACATCATCAACTCCGTCAATACGAACAATTTGATTGTCCTTTACAAAAACTTCGGTCTGACATCCTACGCCGCAGTATGGACAGCTTGTAATTACCTTCCTGTCAACTGTTTCAACACTAAATTCTCCTCGGAATGGCTTTTCAACAATAGCACCTGTAGGACAGAGTTGGATACATTCACCGCAGCCATCACATTCAGATTCTTTCCAAACGCCAAAACCAGCAACAATATATTTGGAAATTCCACGATCAGCAAAACTCAAAACTCCTTTTCCCTGAACCTCTTCACAAGCCTTAATACATCTGAAGCACTTGATACATTTGGACGAATCATAAACTAGAACAGGAGAGGAGTCATCAATTATTTGAGGAATATTTTGCCAAATCGATTTAATCGGACGATTTTCTTTCTTTTCTAGTCCAAATCTTTTAATAAGCGGACGAAGTTCATCTTCGTAAGATTCGTCATATTCTTCGTTATGTTCGGCTAGCAAATACGAAAGTGTATGTTTACGATTGGTTTCTGTTTCTTCGTCAAATGCTATTATTTTCATACCATCTTTAACTTGCACAGTGCAAGACATTATTAAGCCGGGAGTACCATCAATTTTAACTACACACAAACGACAAGCTCCGGTAGGTGTCAGTTTTTTGTGGTAACATAAACTTGGTATATCTATTCCATTCTCTCGTGCGACTTGCAAAAGATTCGCATCTTTTTGAGTTTTTATTTCTTTTCCGTCGATATTTATGTTTACAAACTTTTCCATTTACTAAATATTGTTTTTAAAGTATTTCACAAACGATTTTATCGGCAAAATTGGACTTTGTCCTAAAGGGCATAATGAGATTTTTGCCATATATTCCGCTTCGCTTAGCATGAAATCTAGTTTTGATGACGAAAAATCATCATTTATAATTTCATCATACAACAGAGAGCATCCAATACGGCATGGCACACACTTTCCACAGGATTCGTGTTTAAAGAAAGATAGGATGGAGGTCATCATCTTTTTTAAATCTGTTTTATCATCTATAACAATTACTGCTCCGGAGCCAAGAGTTAAGCCTTCCTTCTTAAGTGTTTCGTAAGCAAGAGGAATATCGAGAGCTGATTCATCTGCAAATGTTCCCGCAGCTCCTCCAAGCAGAACTCCTCTATATTTGAAACCATCTTTCATTCCGCCTGCAAGATCAAAAATCAGATCTCTTAATCTTATTCCCATTGGAACCTCGTATATACCGGTTTTATTCACATTTCCACTTACACAGAAAACCTTGGTTCCTTTTGATTCGGCTGTACCAATTTTGGCATACTCATCGTAGCCATTGTTAATAATGTATGGGAGATGCGAGAAAGTCTCAACATTATTTACCAGGGTAGGGTAAGCCCAAAGTCCTTTTTCGGCCGGAAATGGAGGTTTAATGCGCGGATAGCCCCGTTTCCCCTCAAGAGATTCAAGTAATGTTAATTCTTCACCACAAAGATACGATCCTGCACCAAGATAAACATCCATTTCCAGGTCAAAACCCGAGCCCAATATGTTTTTACCAAGAAAACCATGTTTATAGCATTCGACAATTGCATTTTTTACATTTTCGATAGATTGAAAATACTCTCCACGAAGATAGACATATGCATAATTTGCTCGAATAGCAAAAGCAGCGATAATCATTCCTTCGATTAGCAAAAACGGATCCGATTCCATTATAAATCTATCTTTGTAGGTTCCTGGCTCGCCTTCATCTGCATTGCAAACAACATATCTATTTTCGCAAGCCAAACAAGATGAACTAGTAAATCTTTGTTTTAATCCGGTAGGAAAACCTGCTCCACCACGTCCTTTAAGACCTGATTTTTCCACACTATCTAAAACATCTTCATGCTTTTTATTAAAAGCCTTCCTAACAGCTTCAAAACCGTTTGATTTAATAAAATCTTCAATCGACAGCGGATTTATCTTCCCAAATCTTTCAAGAGCAATTTTTGGAGACTTATTCATTGTTTTCAGATTTTAAATTATTGATAATTTCATCAATCTTTTCGGGGGTAGCACCTGTGTAAACCTCTTTGTTTATAATCATTGATGGTGCTTTTCCGCACCTACCAAGACATTCTACTCTTTCCATTGAAAATAAACCATCAGGAGATTTGTTCTCTGGGCTAATATTAAACTTAGTTTTTAAATGTTCTGCCGTTTTTTCGACTCCCATATTTGTACAAACAGGCGATTTGCATAAGCAAATATGGTTTTTTGCCCGCGGCTTTAAACTGAACATAGAGTAATATGTTACAATTCCATAAATATAGGCACGTGTTTGATTAAAATACTCAGTACATGCAATCATAATGTCTTCATCTATGTAATATTGCGGATGGGCATTTTGTAAATCGTGCAATGCGTTTATGATAAATTGTTTATCAGGTTTGTAGCTTCGTAGGATTGTTTTAGTTTCTATTTCCTTAAGTTTTGTTTGCATAGTTTCTCGCTATTTCAATATCATTAGGTGTATTAACATTAAAAAATACTTTATTTGCAATATAAGAATTATTTACTTCAAAATATTGAGTATTTATAGTTTTAAACAAATTCCTTACAGAAAGTTCTTTACTTAAAAGCATTTTCTCTATCCTTAAGATTGTTTTTTTTGAATATACAGAAAATAGGGGTTCTATACCCTCAATATGTTTGGGAACAATTATTTCTGCTTTTGATTTGAGCGTGAATTCTAACATCTCTTTTATGAGTTCGCCATTTATGAATGGCATATCACATGACACAACAAAAACATAATCAGTTTTGGAGTTTAGTAGTGCAGAATGAATTCCGGACAGAGGACCCTTAGAATTATATATATCATTAAATGAAGGTAAATCAGTAAATAATTCATTTTTAGCACCAATCAAAATTAGTGAGGTGAAGATGGGCTTTAAAACTAATATCTGTCTTTCAAGTATTGAAAAATCACCAATGATTATATTGGATTTCGAAAAACCTTTCATTCTGGAATTTTTGCCTCCGTTAAGAATAGCAGCGGAAAACATTTTATTTAATTCAGGCATTCAATTCCTTATTTATTTTTTCTTACAAATAAAATAAAATCTCTTATTATATAAAACGACAAAGCAGGAAAGACCAAAAATATCAAAGGATTTTTATTCCATGCTTCTAAAAAAGAAAATTGTAAAATCTCAATAAAAGCTGATGTAAGACCACAGCCCGGACACTTTACATCAAATATACTATACCATATACATGGTAATAACACGTCGGTATTAAAAAAAATGTAAAGTGCTAAACCAATTAAATAATAGAAGAATATAATAAACCATATTATATTCTTCTTAAAATATCTTAATAAAATATTTGTTGTAGTAATGTTAATTTTTAATTTTATTACCGTCAGAATCTTTCATACTACCGGTAAGAATTAAAATCAAATCAACTAACCACCATATACCACAACCACCAGCTGTAAGTAGCTGAATAATACCTATTCCAATATGTCCTAGATAAAATCGATGTACACCAAGGTAACCAAGGAACCAACACAAAATAAGTGAAATTAACCATTTATTACTATCATTTTTTGGCTTTTCCGCGTTCTGATTTTGCTGATAACCAGCATTTGGAGGAGGAGCCTGTTGGTACTGTTGTTGTTGATACTGCTGTTGTTGTTGGTACTGCTGTTGTTGTTGATACTGCTGAGGTTGCTGCGGTATATTCATATTTTGATTATTTGCAACCTGACTTGCACCGCAATGAGGACAAATATTTGCAGCTACTGGTATTAATTGCCCACAGTTAATACAATACTTTTGATTCTCCATAAATTAACAAAAAATAAGAGGGCTAATATATTGAAATATTAGCCCCGAATTAATAAATTTCTATGACTCTAATGGTCTTCCGTCAGCCATTCCCATTTTTCCTGTTAGAATTGAAATCAAGTCAACAAGAGTCCAGATGCCGCAACCACCAAGTGTGATTAACATTAACCACCAATTGCTGTAACCCATCATTAGTCTGTGAATACCTAGTGATCCTGCAAACCAACAAATAAGAGCCATCATAATTTTCTTTTGAACTGGTTTTTGTTCTGTCATAACAATACTATTTAATTATTTTTTGCCTACTCTTAAGTTTTCGGCTTCCCTTAATTTTTTCAGCGTAAAAATACATAAGAATATTAAAATACAAAAGAATAGTAGTTTTTTTTTTTATATTTTTTAATTGACAACTTTCATTATAATAATTGCGCCTTTGATTTACAAAGCATGTTAGGGATTAACAAAAAAATGAAAATAATTAGCTAGTTTAGAACATAAAAAAACTTGTCTTAAATCTTTGTATAAATTGCTTAATCATATTTAGAAAGTCTTTTTATTACAAGGTAAATGTTCATAAATATTTTGTGTTTGTATTCTAATTTTTGATATATTTGTCAGTAATTATTTGGTTATGATATTAAAGTTATAAAAATGCACAACTAAATATTAGTTTTATCGTCTTTTGAGTTAAATATAAATTTAATTTTTATGGGTAAATTTTTTACAATTATTTTAAGTGTCTTATTTGGATTGAATTCATTTGCACAAGTAAGTTTAACACATTATTTTGCTGAATCCGTTAATATTCCTACTACAGATTTGCATAATTTTGATTCTAATAGATTAAAAAATTATTTTGAATCAGATTTACCTGAACCTCTGTGTTCAAGAGGTGAATCTAAGCTAAATTCGTTCTTTAGTTTTATTCTTGATGAGTCAGGCGAAGCTAATGTTCAGGTAAAATTCGATGAAGTATTATTTTTTGGATTAAGCCTGTATTATTTTGAAAATAATGAACTTATCGAGTTGGAATGCAACGCATACAAATCAGACTTGGGTTTTATTAATATTTATAATACTCCGGAAAGAAATTTGAGTGGTAAAACTATCTATGCCAGATTATGGGGACCAGAAAACATTGCAAACAAAACTGCTAACATTAGTATAGTCAATAAAGTTCAATATGAACTTATGGAGAAAAGTACACTAACAATCTTGCCCAATGCTTATACTCCAGAGCAATTAGTATTAGATATTTTAGTCTCTGGCTGCGTTGAAGCCTACAATGTTCAATACACTGGACATAATGATGCAATCGGATATTTCGACAATGCATTTCACCTAATCGGACTAATGGATGGGATTATTATGTCATCGGGAAGAGTAATTACTGCACTGGGACCAAATTCTTCCGGTAGTTCAGGAACTAATCTTAGTCAACCTGGAAATGCTCAGTTACAGGCTCTAGTAAATGGGACTACTTATGATGCGGCAATACTTAGGTTTAATTTTATTCCAGCATCGGATATAGTTGAGTTCAGATATGTATTTGCCAGTGATGAATATCCAGAATATGCAAACTCAAATTACAATGATGTTTTTGCATTTTTCATCTCAGGAGGTCCTGAAAATTATAATAATTATAATATAGCAAGAATTCCTGGTACAAACACGCCTGTAACAATTAATACTGTAAATCATACTCAGAATAGTCAATATTATGTGAGCAATTGGTCACCATCAACAATAAATATAGAATATGATGGATTTACAAAACCTTTTACTGCAATGGCAGCTGTCACTCCTTGTCAAGTATACACAATGACACTTGGTGTAGCTGATGTTTATGATGGTATTTATGACTCTGCTGTTTTTCTTGAAGCAGGTAGTTTCTTCTCTGGGGCTTCTGTTCAAGCAGATAATATAAGTGGAGTAGGTGGAGAAAATGATATATGGGAAGGTTGCTCAAACACTTATATGATTTCTTTGGTTGAGGGTGCTGATAATTCACAAGATATAGTGATTGATGTAGCAATAGATCATACAAATTCAACCGCTGTAGAAGGTCAAGATTTTACCACATTCCCAACTCAACTTGTTATACCCGCAGGCGAAACATCTGTTTCTTTCGATTATAGTGCTTATGATATTGAAGACGGAGATATTTATTTTATAGTAAGTTTCTTTACTTCTTGTCCTTGCGGAAATATACCTGCAGATCCGATTGTAGATACTATCTGGATTTATGATTTTGAATTTGTTAAAGGTGGTATACAAGATGTGCAAACTCTTTATTGTGGTGCAGACGCTCCCGCAACATTAACTCTCGAAGGAAAAACTAACCTTGATCCTGAAATATTCTATTTTTGGTCAACCGGAGACACGGGACCATCAACTGTTATTAATACACAATTTGGGGCAACAACTTATTATTTGACTATGGCTGATGTTTGCGGAAACGAATTATATGATGAAATTACTATCAAAATTTCTGATATAAATGTTGCAGGAACTTCAGTAAGTCATCCTTCGTGTAATAATGCGTGTAATGGAAGCTTCCAGATTAATATGGATGGAACATTTACACCGTTCCAGTACAGATATGCAAACGAAAATTGGGTATATTGGCCTGATAGCGTACATCTTACAGCTTATAATACATTTACACATCTTTGTCCTGCCAATTACAAACTAACAGTTACAGATGCTATAGGTTGTTTTAATAGAATGGATTTCACAATTCCAAACCCTCCTCCGGTAAGTCAGGCTCCAGGCTTACTTGATAATGATATGGATTTTTGCGAAGATCCTGGACAAATAACTCTAACAGCAGCATCCAACCAACCAAATCCTATTTATCAATGGAATAATGGTCAAACAACGCCAAGTATTACAGTTACCCCGAATACTGGAGAAAATACCTACTGGGTAAAAATTCTGGATGGTTGTGGAAACTTTAAACAAGACGAAATAAAAATAAGATATTCAGACATTGACATTAATGTTAACACTACGATTGATATGGGAGATTGTTCTGGAAGTGTTTCTGCATTTGCAACCAACGGTATATGGCCTTATGTTTATTTCTGGGAAGCACCAATTTCATCCTTTAATCCAACTCATTCAAATTTATGTGCTGGTTACTATACCGTTAAAGTTACTGATGGAATTAACTGTCAAAAATCGAAAGAAATATATATCGAGGAATACAACACCGTACCACAAAATGACACAGAAAATCTATTCTCAATATACCCAAATCCAAGTTCAGGAGAGTTTGTAATTGATTATTACAATGCATTCAAAAGTAATGTCAGTATTAGAATAGTTGATATACAAGGTAGAGTGTTAAGTAATTTCAAATTAGAAACTGATAAAGTGGTAGTCGGAGGATATTCGGCAGGTGTATATTTTATTGAACTCCTAAATAACAATGAAATGGTATCAGTCAAAAAGTTAGTTATCACAAATTAAGAAAAGTTTTTACCTAAAGTATAAAGATAAAAGTATCTCATTTGCACAATTTGGCAGATGAGATATTTTTTTGTTTTATTATTAAAATATTACTTAATTTAGGGCTTTTTTAAAACGATATCATATATGATAAAGAAAGAAATTAAATTCAGCCTTATATATAGGGATATGTGGCAATCCAGCGGTAAATATGTACCAAAACTGGATCAATTGAAAAGAATTGCACCTGTAATTATCGATATGGGTTGTTTCGACCGCATAGAAACAAATGGAGGAGCTTTTGAACAAGTAAATCTACTATATGGTGAAAACCCAAATCAGGTGGTGAAAGAATGGACAAAGCCATTTAATGAAGCAGGGATTCAAACTCATATGTTAGAACGCGCATTAAACGGAATAAGAATGTTTCCTGTTCCAGCCGATGTTAGAAAACTAATGTTCAAAGTAAAAAAAGCTCAGGGAGTTGATATCTCTAGATCATTTTGTGGACTTAATGACCACAGAAATCTTGAATTGTCTATAAAAGCAGCAAAAGAAGCCGGAATGATTTCGCAAGCAACTTTGAGCATAACTCATTCTGAAATACATACTGTTGAGTATTTTATGGGTGTTGTGGAAAAAGCTATGGAATATGGTGCCGATGAAATCTGTCTAAAAGATATGGCAGGTGTAGGTCGTCCTGTATCACTTGGCAAACTTGTTCACGAAATAAAAGCAGCATATCCTGATGTTATTGTTCAATATCATGGTCATTCTGGACCGGGATTTTCTGTCGCTTCAATGTTGGAAGTAGCTAAAGCCGGAGCAGACTACATTGACGTTGCAATGGAACCTCTTTCGTGGGGAATGGTTCATCCAGATATTATTACTGTGCAAGCTATGCTTAAAGATGCAGGTTTTATTGTGCCTGATATAAATATGAAAGCCTATATGCAAGCACGTGCTTTAAATCAAGAATTTATTGATGATTTTCTGGGGTATTTTATAAACCCAAAAAACAGATTTATGTCTTCACTATTGATTGGATGTGGCTTACCAGGTGGAATGATGGGCAGTTTAATGGCTGACCTTGAAGGAGTTCATATTGGAATTAATCAATCCTTAATTGCTGCAGAGAAAAAAGAATTAAGCCTAGATGATTTGTTGGTTATGCTTTTTGATGAAGTTCAATATGTTTGGCCAAAACTTGGATATCCTCCATTAGTTACTCCTTTTAGTCAATATGTTAAAAACATTGCTCTTATCAATGTAATGCATAGCTTGCAGGGTAAAGAAAGATGGCAAATGATAGATAAAAACACATGGGATATGATACTCGGAAAAGCAGGACAATTGCCCGGTGAATTAGCCCCGGAAATTATTGAAATAGCTAAACAGCAAAAGAAAGAGTTCTATACAGGAACACCTCAGGATGCTTTTCCTGATGAATTGGAGAAATTCAGAAAAGAAATGGAAGAAAATAACTGGGATACAGGAGAAAATGAAGAAGAACTTTTTGAATTTGCAATGCATGAAAGACAATACCGTGACTATAAATCAGGAATTGCTAAACAACGATTTGAAGAAGAACTCAAACAAAGCCGCAATAAATCAAAAGAAGTTTCACTTAAAAATGAAAAAAGTGTAGTTCAGAATAATCCAAAACTCAAAGAGACTATTGCTCCATTTATGGGTAAAATATATTTCGATTTAAGTATCGAAATGGATATGAATATTATAAAAATTGGAGATAAAATAGTTAAAGGACAAAGAATTGCATATATAGAATCTTATCATAATTATCAGGAAATCCTAGCAGAATGTGATGGAATTATCAAAGAAGTTTTATTTGAACAAGGTGATGTTGTGAACAAAGGTGAAGCTTTAGTAATAGTCGAATCTTCATAATAATATGATAATAATAATAAACTTCATATATAAGATAAATGACAGGAAAAATATATTTAATACCAAATACAATAAGCGATGATAGTATCGACTTAGCAATACCTTTAGAAGTAAAAAATATAATTTCTAAATTAAGCCATTTTATTGTTGAAGATATTAGAACTGCACGAAGATTTTTAAAAAAAGTAAATAAAGATTTTGATATTGATTTAATCAGTTTCTATACATTAAATAAGCATACAAAAAGTAATGATGTGTTTGAATATTTGCAAGTTACATTTCAAGGAACAGATATTGGAATAATTAGCGAAGCAGGAGCTCCTTGTATAGCAGATCCAGGCAATGTAATAGTTGCTTTAGCACATAAATATAATCTAAGTGTTGTGCCATTAACAGGTCCTTCATCAATTTTACTTGCCTTGATGGCTTCAGGACTAAATGGTCAAAACTTTGCCTTCAATGGTTATTTACCTGTGCAAAAAAACGAAAGAACACTGAAGATTCGAAACCTTGAACAACGTTCTTTAAGAGAAAAGCAAACTCAGATTTTCATGGAAACTCCATATAGAAACGACCAATTACTATCAGACATATTATCGACTTGTAAAAACAACACTTTTTTATGCATCGCATCCAATATTAATGATAAAAATGAGTTTATAAAAACATTGAGTATCTCAGAATGGAAAACTACAAAAAACATATCAATAAATAAGAAACCAAGTATATTCTTAATACAGGCAATATGAAAAAAAATATAGGTATAATAACAATAATTTTGGCGATGTTTCAAATATTTCTCATCGCAAATACTTCTGCCTTAAATTCTTTTAATATTTTACTGTTAAAAAATATTAAAAAAATAGCCCCTGAAAATGAAATTCCTGAGCATATGATGTTTATAAAAAAAATAGACTCTGGAATCGTAAGTTTTAGTCATGACGAAAAACGTGATTTATACAGTTTTTACAATACTAAAAATGAGCTTAAATATTATGTTTTGCTTTCATCTCCACATTGTGATGATATCAGAGGCTGGGGAGGTATTATTCCTTTTGCAATAGTGTTAAGTCCTGATTTAATAATAAATCAAATATTTTTATTTCAAAATTCGGAAACACCTTCATGGATAGAAGGTTTAAAAAAAATAAAGTTCTTTGACACTTGGAATGGAATGGATACAAAACAGGCAGTAAACAAAAAGGTTGATGCAATAAGCGGCTCAACACTAACAAGTGATGCAATTATAAAAAGTATGCAAAAAAGATTGAGCAATTTCAACACTGTTAATATTGTTAATAATAGAAAATCTTTCTTTAGAAAAAAATAGTTCTGAAAATAAAATACAAATAAATGAATCCTACTAAATCAAAAATATTAAAACTAATAATTATTATCTCTGGAATTGCAATACTTGCAATTTCTACCGGAAAGTTTTTTAATGTCTCAATAAAGTCAAAGTCAATTTCAGTCAGAGAAGGCAATATACCTGAAAATCTGGGCTTTATTCCCTTATTGAATGATAATTTTAGTTTTATGATTCACGATACGATCAGAGACAGATATGAAGTGTATGACAATGATAATAATGTTTTATTTTTTGTTTTATTGACAAGTCCTTATTGCGATGATATTTATGGGTGGGGAGGAAAGTTACCTTTTGCTATTCTTATAAATCCTTCTAACCAAATCCAAAGCCTCCACTTACTTCCAAATAGAGAAACACCATCCTGGATTGAAGGTTTACATTCAGTAAATTTCTTTGATTCATGGAACGGGCTTGAACCAATCGAAGCATTGAGCTATGAAGTTGATGCAATAAGTGGGTCAACCTTAACCTGTGATGCCGTAATCAAAAGTATGAATAGAAGACTTGCGCTATATAATAGTGTAGAAGAGAAGATTACTAAAAAAAGTATCCAATGGAATGCAGGATTTATAGTATCACTAATTGTATTTATTTTTTCACTTTTAAGTTTTTTCTTAACTAAAGTTTTTAGAAAGTTTAGATTCTTATTATTGCTTTCGACGCTAGGAGTCTTGGGCTTTTGGCAAGCAAATATGTTAAGTTTGGCAAATATTGAGAATTGGTTACTTAATGGTATTGATCCGATAACGAATTTGGTGATTATTTTCATACTCTTGTTTTCTATCCTGTTACCACTAATAACGAATAAATCATTTTATTGTCAATATCTTTGTCCGTTTGGTTCAGCTCAAGAATTAGCCGGAAAAATTCCTGTAAAAAAAATAAAAATAGGAAATAAGACTTCGAGAATTTTAAATTCAATTAAATACATATTACTTGTTATTGCAACGATGATAATGATTCTGCAGGTTGATGTCAGACTTGAATATTTCGAGCCATTTTCAGCGTTTCAAATTAAATTTGCTTCTTATTTCGTATTAAGTCTAGCCGTTGTAATGCTCATTCTGTCAGTATTTAGCAATAAAATTTGGTGTAAATACTTTTGTCCTACAGGAGCTTTGCTGAGTATGCTGAGAGTAAAACCTAAGAAAGCATGAATTTTCAAGCTAAACCATTTATATATTTATTTATTTGCTTTAGTTTATTTTCTTGTAATCACAATACAGCCGATATAACAATTGTAGAATCTTCAGAAATAGAATATATGAATGAAACATTAAAAACTATACATTCACGCAAAAGTGTAAGACAGTTTAGCGAACACCAAATAAGAGATACGCTGTTAACCGAACTAATTAAAGCCGGCATGGCTGCACCAAGTGCACGGAATTTACAAGCATGGGCTTTTATAATTATTGATGATAAAAACATACTTGAATACTTAGGTGATAAACTTTCCAATGCTTCCATGCTCAGCAATGCCTCCGCGGCAATTATTGTTTGTGGGGATATCAGTAAAGCTTCAACTGATCCAGATCCAAATTATTGGGTACAAGATTGTTGTGCTGCCACTCAAAACATACTACTTGCAGCAGAATCACTAGGCTTGGGAGCAGTTTGGACGGCTGTCTATCCTTACCAAAACAGATTACAGATTGTAGTTGATAAATTACTGATTCCTGAACATTTGATACCTTTAAACCTGATTCCAATCGGTTACCCAAAAAATGATGACTTACCAAAAAATAAATGGAATCCAGAAGTAATATTTCGTAATAAGTTTGAATAACAATTATAATAAATCGGAATACTCATACTCGACACTAAATGCTTCCACACAGTTCATTTACTTCAATGAATAGTTTTCTCTTATTTTTATCTGTTAAGCCCAAAAAGTTTACAGAATCTTTGTTCTCTGCAAGTTGTCTGCACAAAACAATGCCCTTTTCCATAAGATTTTTCTTATGATGATTATTAAGAGTTGTTAGTGCAGTTATTGGAAATACATTATATTTTTCAATAATATCTTTTAATGCATTATTCTCAGGATAATCCCAACTTATTAACTCAAGTCCTACACAAGTTCCAAACTGTATTGCATCACTTGTAAAACGCGTATTTGTCATTATGCAGCCTTTGAATTGAAATTCAGAAAAATCTTCCCTTTGCTTTAATACAGAAATAATATCATCAACTCTGGATTTTATATATAGTGGGACTTGAACATTAGCATATTTGTTTTGAGAATTGTAATATTTACACTCTACAAAGTATTGAATTTTCCCTTTTCGGGCAATTACGTCAACTTCATGATTAACACACTTTCCTTTTACAATTTGACCAACTGCAATTTCATAATCCATCAATTTCAAAAGTTGACCAATAAAATGTTCAAATGGATAGCCGGAGGGACCAAGTTCCATCAGTGCCTTTTTTAATTTATATCTTGCCGCAGTTGATCTTTTAACAGACTGTAAAAACTTAAAAGCTTTTGAATAAATCTCTCTTGTATCAATGCCATCATAAAGTATCGATTCAACTTTATAAATAACCGACTCAATTACATCATCATTTGCGCCCGAGCGTTTAAGAGAAAATCTAAGTTTCTCAATATCAAACACTTCCTTGTCTCCTGAAGCTTTAGTAACCTTAATATTTTTCATTCCATTTTTTTTGTAAATATACAAACAAGGATTTTTAAACTAATAATTATCCAAGCATTTTATTGAATTTTAATATAATAAAGTTAATAAGTTTACATAAATAAATAAGGTTTTGTTATTATTAAATCTCTCCAATTGATTATTATTGCAACCTTATAATAAAATCTTTGTCTAAGATTAATTACTATATTTTGAATATTATGAATAAATTGTTTTTTTTACTTGTTTTCGTTTTTTGTTTTCATTTTTCAGATGCGCAGATTTTCAAAGGGAAAGAAGCTGCACAAATAATTCCGGAAGCCGATCTTATCAGAAAAAAAGAGTTTACTGAAGTTCCAGTTTATGTGAGATTTCGCGAATCAATAGAACTGAATAATGATAAAGCTTTGAGAATTATATCCGGCTTTACGTCATCTGAGACTGGCTTTATTCTAAAAAACATCCAGAAAAATAGTTCGGACGGACATACTTATAGATATACACAAACCTTTGGTAATTATCCGATAGAGTTTTCAGCATGGTTAATTCATTCGGAAAATGGAAGAGTGTATGCAATGAACGGAGAACTTTTAGGTAAACCACAGGCTGAATTAGTTTTTTCTATTTCTGAAACTCAGGCTTTTGAAACAGCAAAAAAGTTTATGAATTCGAATATGTTTATGTGGGAAGATGAAAATGAGGAAAAATTATTAAAACAATTCACAGGCAATGCTAATGCTACATATTACCCTAAAGCAGAAAAAGTACTTGCTCCATCAGAAATAATACTCGATAAATCTGTACTTCGCACTGCATACAAATTCAACATGTATTCAAAATTTCCACACGACAGAAAGAATGTATATGTTGATGCATTAAGCGGTGAAGTCTTATACTCAATTCAACTGTTAACTTCCGGTTATGAAGAAGGTAATGCTAATACAGCATATAGTGGAAATCAAGAAATTACCACAGAGTTTCATAATAGTACTTACAGACTGCGAGATGGAACCAGAGGCAACGGCATAGAAACTTTTGATTGTCAGGACACAGGTAATTTCAATAATGCAATTGACTTTACCAACTCTAATAACACGTGGGATACTGACAAATACTATGCAACAGATGCCCACTTTGCAACAGCTGCAACATATGATTATTTTTATGAAGTGCACGGAAGAAACTCAATTGACGGTAATGGTCATGCTTTACATTCATACGTTCATTTTAATCTTATAGATTATGGTATGTCAAGCAATGTAAATGCATTCTGGAACGGACAATGGATGACTTATGGAGACGGAAATCCTGACAATGGAATAACTGCTCTTACAACAGTTGACATTTGTGCTCATGAAATAACTCACGGACTAACAACCTATACCTCAAGTCTTAATTATTTGAATGAATCAGGAGCTTTAAATGAAGCTTTCTCCGATATTTTCGGAGCCGCAGTTGAGTTTTGGGCAGTACCTGAATATGCTGACTGGACTATAGGAGAGGATATAGGTTATATTATACGTTCTATGGAAAATCCAAAGTCCAGATTTAAGCCGGATACTTATCTAGGTCAATATTGGGTATTTGGACCTGAAGATTACGGAGGAGTACACACAAACAATGGACCTTTATGTTATTGGTTTTACTTGCTTTCAGAAGGAGGCTCAGGAACAAATGATAATGGAGACACATACAGCGTAAGTCCTATAGGCATTGAAAAAGCTGAGCAAATTGCATTTAAAATGCAGACAGTTTATTTAACTTATAATTCAGATTATAGAGATGCTTGGTTTTATGGAATGCAGGCAGCAGCTGATTTCTTCGGACCATGCTCAATCGAAGTTCAAGAAGTTGGAAATGCTTTTTATGCAATTGGAGTTGCAGATCCATACGAGAATGTAGTTCATGCAGATTTTACCACACAATTCAGTCAGAACTGTATGCCTCCACTCGAAGTAAAGTTTCTAAATCAAAGTTACAATGCAGAATCTTTTGAATGGGATTTCGGGGATGGTAATTTTAGTACAGAAGTAAATCCTGTGCACACTTATACAGAATATGGCGACTTTGATGTAAAACTTACAGTAAACGGAGGCATTTGCGGTAACGAAGAAATTATTAAAGAGAATTTTGTAAGCATTAATCCCGAACATCCGTGCATCACACTCATGCCTTTATTCGGAAATAGCGTTGTTGAATCATGTGCAGGTTTTATTTACGATCACGGTGGACCAAACAATAACTACTATGATAATATAAATTCAAGTATTACTCTTTCATCACCTGATGCAGCTCACTATATAATATTTATTAATCATTTCGATATTGAAGCAGGTTCAGGAGCATCATGCAATTATGACTATCTTGCCTTTTACGACGGACCAAATATGACGGCAGCTTTAATAAATGACACAAGATATTGCAATACTACCGGAAATCCAGGTGTAATATATTCTACCGGAAATTCCATTACGATTCAGTTTTATACAGACCAAGGAATGAACCTTAGCGGTTTCGAAATTGAATACTATTGCATTTCTGAAAATGATGCTCCTATAGCATTATTTTCATGCTCAGAAACATACTCATGCACCGGACAAATTGAGTTTACGGATGCATCTTTAAATTCCCCCACAGAATGGCTATGGGATTTCGGAGATGGAAATACCAGCTCAGAACAACACCCAATACATATTTACACCGATAATGGACTTTATGATATAAGCCTTACCGTAACCAATGCTAACGGGTCTCATACCAATACAAAATATGATTTGATAAGGATTGACCTTCCTGTAAATTCAATTACAGAACAAAACTATTTCGGATGTAGTGATGAAAGTTTTGAACTTAATATTAGTATTGATGGTGAGGCATTCTGGTTTTATGAAATAAATGACGAGGTAGCTTTCCATGCAGGAAATACGCTGGTTCACGAGCCAATTGAAAATGATCTTCAATATTGGATTAAAGAAAAAGTTTCTGGAGAATCATTTTCTTTCGGAGCAACAAATAATACACAAGGTGGAGGATTTTTCGGGCATCCCGATCATATTCATTATTTGATATTTGATGCTTATACAGATTTTAGACTTAACACAGTAAAAGTTAATGCAGAAACTAATGGTGTGAGAACAATAGCATTAAGAAATAGTTCTAATCAGATTATTACTCAAAAAAATGTTTTCATTCAAACAGGTGTTTCGGTGATAGAACTAAATCTTGATATACCTGCCGGAGAAAATTTGCAACTTGCAGGTTTAGGATCTCCAAATCTTTTCCGTACAAATACATCGGCATACCTTAATTATCCTTATACAATTGAAAATGTGGCGAGTATAAAACATAGCAGTGCCGGTACAGACCCAACCGGCTACTATTATTATTTTTATGACTGGGATATTACAACTACCGACTGTATGTCAGAACCGATACAAATAAATATCACAGCAAATGATTGTTTAAATACTGTAATTGAAAAGTATACACAAAAAATCAACATTTTTCCAAATCCAAATAATGGAGTTTTTAATATTGAGATACCTTCACAACAAGATATTATTTCTATAAATATTCATGATTTGAATGGAAGAGAGGTGTACTATTCTTATAAAAACAATTCTAAAAAAAACATTATAGAAGTAAAGATTAATGAAGCTTCCGGCGTATATATTCTTAAAGTTATAGATAACGAAAAAATATCTACCAGCAGAATTATTATAACACAATAAGCATTTAATAAAATAGAATAATATCTTTAGTTTTTGTCACAGAATTTGCTTTCCTCCTTCTGAGGGCAAATTCTCCGCCAAAAACTTTTTCTGTTTCTATTAGAAAATATTATCCAAATATACATTTATATTAAAATTTACAATTATATTTGTATATAATTGGCATTTGTTATAAACATTTACAAACCTAAAGCAACGCATTATGAAAAGAATTTCATTTTTCTTCATTCTGATATTATTTTGCTATGTATCAGGGGCACAGATTATGCAAAAAGGACCTCAAACAAAAAGAATAACTAATTCTGAAAACTCCGAACCAAAAGCTTATGTTACTACATTACAATGGTGTACAAACAATATTGATGATGGCATTGGTGTTAATGGTCCAGCGACATTATTTGGGGCAGCACAATTCATTGCTGGAGACTTAAACCCATATGCAGGAAATTACATTACCGAAATTCATATTGGTATTGATGGTAATGCAGGACTAATAAGTTCAGGCAAGATTTTTATAATAGAAAATCCTACAAGTAGTCCAAATAAAGTCAGAGAACAAACCGTTAGTTTTTCAAGTGGTTGGAATGAGTTCTTCTTGATTTCCCCATATCAAATCAGTACAACGCCAATCTTTATTGGTTACGAAATAGAAGTGACCGGTGGATTTCCAATGGGAGTATCTAACGTTGGTACTTCCAAAGGAGATTGGATAAAAATTAATGAAGAGGCGTGGACTCACCTATCGGTTTTTGATTTAGATTATAATAATTCAATCAGAGCTGTTGTAGATACTGATGGCACTTTGAACAATCCTATTGCGAACTTATCATCGCAGTCATACAACGCAGGAGGGGTATTTATTGGAGAGAATATCGTTTCCCAAACCTTCATCCTGAGTAATCAAGGAGCTGGAACATTGACAATAAACAATGTTTCTACATTGAGTATGCCATGGTCAACAAATTTCGAAGCAGGAGCAGTATCTCTAAATCCGGGAGAAACTTATGAATTTAATTTTACTTTTGCACCATCAGGAACAGGAAGCTTTAATCCAATTTTCGCCATTAATACAAATGGAGGAAATTTTAATATCAATTTATATGGTACAGGTTTACAGCCATTAACAGGAAATATGGATGGAGGATTTGAATATAATGTGAATGATTTTGATATGACATTTGACGGATGGATTCAACATGATAATGATGGATCGGCAACATACGGATTTACCGATATAAATTTCTTGAATTCTGGATATACAGGTTCATTTATTGCATTTAATCCTGCACAGACTGATCCTCCAATGACAGATGCTGCAATTCAACCAAGAACAGGCAATCGTTTTGGGGCATGCTTCGCTTCAACTAATGCTGTTAACAACGACTGGCTTATCACACCACAATCAGATGTGATTTATCAAGGTGCTATATTCAGAATGTGGGTAAAAAGTTATATTGCAGATTATGGGCTTGAAAGATTCACTGTTAATGTATCAACCACCGGAACTGCGGCAGCAAATTTTACTAAAATTTCCCCTGGAGCATATCTGCAAGCACCGGCAGAAGCATGGACTTTAGTAGAATACTCTCTTGATGCATTCATAGGTCAACAAATATATGTTGGGATTCAATGTGTTTCAAATGATGCATTTATTTTTATGGTCGACGACATCGAAATATTTAATCCTGGTCCAGTAGTAATGGACGGTGGATTTGAAAATAATGTGGCTGATTTTTCACTCGTTTTCCCAGGTTGGGCACAGTACGATATTGATGGT
>OBJA01001040.1_pt1 | contig 20760 bp, 18 predicted proteins | sample 1519751 | NCBI WGS metagenome assembly OBJA01 (sample SAMEA3881238, study PRJEB22517) | soil metagenome | biome: lake sediment; feature: soda lake sediment; material: sediment, water from around vicinity | place: India | collected 2013-12-23 | depth 3 m
CGTCATCAGGGTCCGCAGAGGACTTTCACCTCCAAGTCACCACTTGGCCACCACAGCCAAATGGATGGTGCTTGCGCACCACGCGCCCTGCCGGGCGCACAATGCACAAAGGCCACCCCTGTGGGATGACCTTTGTCGGACTGGCGGAGGGGGTGGGATTCGAACCCACGGTAGCGTGCGCTACAACAGATTTCGAGTCTGTCACCTTCGACCTCTCGGACACCCCTCCGTGAGTGTCACTATGTGCTGTTTTTCTGTTCTTTTTTCTGCTCTCTGAGGCGGCGGAAAAAATCTTTCAGTTGCCCGCTGCACTCCTGCTGTAAAACACCTTCGGTCACATCAACGCGATGGTTAAAGCGTTGGTCTTCGGCGAGGTTGTAGATGGAACCGACAGCTCCGGCACGCGGATCGCGACAACCGTACACCAGTCGCGGAATTCGTGCCAGAATAATCGCGCCCATGCACATGACACAGGGCTCCAGGGTAACGTACAAGGTGCAATCAAGTAACCGCCAGGAGGCAAGCTCTGCTGCCGCTCCACGAATAGCAATCATTTCCGCGTGAGTCGTCGGGTCATTGCTGCTTTCGCGCAGATTATGACCACGGCCGATGATGGCACCGGCATGCACAATAACTGCACCAACGGGCACCTCACCCAGATGTTCGGCAAGGGTGGCTTCAGCCAGGGCTGCCTGCATAAAATAATGATCTGACTCGGCTTCTGTCAACATCTTGTTTGTCATCCTGTTCTTTCCCGAAAAACCATGCGCTGGGGCCAGTCACTGCAGATAAAGGTCACCCCCAAGCGCGCCAGCGCAGCATAACGCTCTTCGTCATTGACGGTCCAGGTATTGACCCTGATACCGCGTCCACACAACATGGAAACCAGTTCGGCATCAAGCAGATTTACCGCTGGATGATAGGCTGCCACCTGCAAGTCCTGAAGATACTCCAACAGGTTGTCGGGATGACGAAACTCGGCCAAAGCGGCAGTAGGTAATTGTGGGCACAGTTGTTTGATCAAACACAAATCATCGCGATAAAAGGACGACAGCAAGACGAGATGACAACAATCCAGCGCATGCAGCAGATTCAGGAGCAGATCTACCCGCCGCCGCGCCTTTTGTGCCGGCAGCTTGCCCTTGATTTCCAGATTGACGGGAAAATTACGGGCTCGACAGAAAACAAGCAGATCGCGCAACAGGGGGATTTGCTGGGTTCTGATCTGCTCCTGTGCTGCAGCAGTGACAAAACCTCGGGCAACGGTGCCATAGGGATCCTTGTCAAGAAACCAGGTTCCGGCATCAAGCAGGCGCAAGTCTTCAACACTGAAAGATGTCAGAGCCTTGCGAACCCTGCCGGTAAAGGCCGGATGAGCGGTAATATCTGTCGTACGCTTAAGTCCGCGATCGTGAAAGAGCAGCAACTGATCATCGGCGCTCATCTGTACATCGGTTTCCAACAGATGTGCGCCGCATTGCACCGCCATTTCAAAAGCCGCCATGGTGTTTTCCGGGGCCAGGGAGCGCGCCCCACGGTGGGCACAGATGGCACCGGTTGCGGGAATCTGATCAAAGAAATTGTTCAACACTTATCCTGATCCTGTTGTGACAAAAATTGATCTGGATCAAAGGCAATGACCACCAGGTCGAGTAAACTCTTCCCCGGCACCACTCTAATACTCATCACACCACAGGGATCATAGCACGGATGACAACTAAGCGACGCCTCGGTTTTCGTATATCTAAAACTATCCATAAATATCTGGGGCTGATTCTGGGACTGTACCTGGTCGCCATGGGGGGATCCGGATTGCTGCTCAATCACCCCGAATGGATACGCTCCATCAATGCTCCACAAATACTGGTCCCGGCTGACTACAGCTACAGCAACTGGAACCGCATGTTGATTCGTGGTGGCACCATCACTGCTGACGGTACCTGGTATCTGGTGGGAAAAGCGGGCGTTGTCAAAAGCAACGATCAGGGGGATAGTTTCTCCATCCTCGACGATGGTTTTGCCGCATCGGCCTATGATCGTGACACCGCCGATCTGTTGATCCTCAACGAAGGATCTTCTGACCCCATTCTGTTAGCAGCAACCCGCAGTGGATTGTTTCGGAAGAACGGCAATAATCCCTGGTCAAAAATCCCTTTACCGGGCGCACCGGCATCACCACGGCTGGTGGCACTGATTGAAACAAGCAACCGAATTATCGTCTTTTCTGAAACGGCTGCATGGGAGGCAGATGCGACAACCTTGAATTTCACTCAGACCGACCTGGCCGTTGCTGAAGCAGACGCCGCAACCAGAGTCCCCCTGTTCAGGGTCCTTCACGACATTCACAACGGCACGATCCTTGGGACGCCGGGAAGGATCCTCCTTGATATCAGCGGTCTCATATTGGTGATTCTTGGCGTCAGTGGCCTGGTGATCTGGTTTGTTCCCTGGCGCAACCGCAAGCGACCCAATTTGCGCCAGCCTCCAGGCAGGGTCTTTCGCTGGTGCTGGAAGTACCATCTGAAACTGGGGATCTGGATCGTCCTGATATTAATGATCATGGCCGGCTCGGGGATGTTCCTGCGCCCTCCTTTGCTACTGGCAACCATTACCCACAGTCTCGATTCCAACAACCCCTTGTTACGCTTTTCCTCACGGGCGGGAGGTTTCGGCGGCAAGATCCAGTCGGCAACCTACAGCGGCAGCAGTAACACCCTCATCTTGTCAACCCAGAGCGGGCTGTGGCGCGGCCCTGCCGATTTTGATGGAGAATTCCGCCGCTTGCACCTCCCGGTACCCATTCATGGCATGGGAGTTACGGTATTGGAAGGGATGCCCACCGGCCAACTGCTGATTGGTTCCTTCAGCGGCCTTTTTGTCGTCGAAGAACATCAGGGGCGCATCTGGCGCCTGCGCCGTCCCGGATTGGTGGAAAGCAACCCTTATCAGAGCAACGACCTGGTCAGCGCTGTGGTAATGGCCGACAACCAACCCTTCGCACGTTTCGACTACCATGACGGCATGCTACCCATGACCGCCCAGCAACCTTTACTGCCGACGATGCCCACAGAGATTGCAGCTGCAGCACCCATGTCCCTGTGGCACTATCTGTTCGAATTCCACAATGGTCGCATCTTCGAACCCTGGCTTGGACCATGGTATCTGTTGATCATTCCACTCAGCGGCATCATTCTACTGCTGCTATGCCTGAGTGGGACCTACGACTGGTGGTGCCGACGAAAATAATTTTTCCGAGCGGGTTTCAATAAAGACCGATCTCCAGCGCAACCTCGGTCAAGCCCCTCCCTGTTTGGCCTTCCGGGCCCGTTCCATGGCGTACTTGATACTGGTCCCAAGGCGGTCAATGGCACGAGCCAGGGCACCGATTTCATCACCACGCTCGAGGCCGGAAATACCGACATCCATTTGCCCCCTGCTCAAGCTGTCAGCCACACCGGTCAGTTGCTGAATAGGCAAGGAAAACTGCCGCGAAAACAACAGCGCTGCGATCACACCCATGACAACTGCAACCAAAAGTAAAACTAAAGAGTTACGATTCAGATCCCTTAGGGCCGCGTACGCCTCGTTATAAGGCTGCTGTGCCACCACGACCCAGCCATCTGTAGTCCGATGGGTAAAAGCAATGGTCCTTTCTCCCTGTTCGTCAGTAAAAATAACGTTGCCGGCACTGCGACCCGTGGCGACAAATGCCGGATGGTCGCTAAAGTCTTTACGGGTACTGGTAAACTCCTCGGACGGATGGGCAACGACCTGCCCGTTCTCATCAAGTAAAAAGGCAAAGCCGGAATTACCGATACGGGTGCTGACGACACTGCGGGAAATATCATCCAGGTGCATAGCAATGGCCAACACACCCTGAAGTTGATGATTATCACTGCGAACACCCGTAGACAGGATCAAAGCCGGACGATTTGTAGTACGTCCGATAAGAACCTGCTTGCCGAAAGGCTGCCCCCTCATCACTTGTTGAAAGTAATCGCGATCGCCATAAAGAACTGTCGGATTGCCATCGCTACGACCGATATTGGTGCCGGCGGCATCAGGAGCTACGGTAAAAGCCAGATAAGTCCAACCATAGGTGTCAGTAATCGACTTGAGAACAGGATTCTGCTGCACGCTGCGCATATTTCTGATATCACTCAACACCGCATTCTGGGTCAACATTCGGCGGTTCATATCGAGCCAGCCGTCAACCTCTCTGGACAGGTTTGAGGCATATGTCGACAACCGCTCCTCAACCTGTCTGCTGCTGTTATCCTTGGCCGACTGATAGTTGAAAAACCAGACACCTAGAACCGGGACAATAGACACGATCAGCATCGCCAGCAGTATTTTGACAAACAGATTTAAAATGGATTTTTTTTCTTCCACGGTCTTCTCCTCAACCGATCGGGTTATGGATAGCGGCTCAAATCACGAATTTACAACAGATTACGACAGCGGTCCTTAAATACCATGGCTTTTTTGGCATCCGGCATCTCACCGGCGAGCAGGTCAATAAACTCATCGAGCACAAAGACTCCGACTCGACCCGAGGCTTTCCATTGTTCAAGGCTTTCCTCATAGACAAATTCAGCCATAGGACCCATCATGTCGACCAATATCCGCTGAATATCCTCCAGGGGCTTCCTCAACGGACCTTCAAGGGTCGCCTGGGTTTCCGGCTGAGGCTCCACTCCCGTCAAACGATCAGCAACTCCTTCCGTAGCAGCACCTGTCAAAACATCATAGTGCTCTTCAATGGTCAGCCGCACCGATACCGACAAGGCACTGCTATTGACATGCTGGTCACATAGCAAAACCAGAAAGAACTGCTCGTCAATAGCACGCGAGAGCATTGCTGACTTGACAAAATATAGATTGACATCAAAAACATCAGGAAAGCCAAGACGCCGTGCCGCAAATATTTTGCCAAGCTGTCTCCCTATGTCATCAAGATCTGAATCCTGGTAAAGAGGTGGCACATCTTTGTACAGAACCCCGTTTTTACGGTGAAAAAAGAAACCACCGTGCACATCCGGCATCCTTTTGAGCTCACGAATTATCTCCTGCATCGCCATAACGACATCCTTTAAAAAACGGGATTACTTTTTCTGAGTCAGAACAAAGCGCGACATAAACTGATCGAGACGAGCCCCGCTTGCCAAGGTTACTGCTACCTGAAACCGGGAAATCCTGAACAGGATGCGACGCAGCCCCTGATCCGGCTTGAGCTCCAAAAAGCATAGAGCATCAGCAAGGGATCCTCCGACTCCTTGACCAGGGAGAAGATAAACAGAAGGGATAAGGGCATCGAAGCTGCCCTCATTGCCGTGACTTTCAAGCAAATGATCACGTTCATCAAACAGGGCAAAGCCCTCAACAGAAGACAGTTTTTTCAAGAAAGTACTCAGCTTTTCGTGACTTTTGCCGGAACTGCTTCGCGGCGGCACAGCCGTTTTATCCGCATGCCTCATCACCAAATCCTCCTCCCGGGGCTGCTCGACAGATGTCGCGACCGTATCCGGCCCTGCCGAAGAGTGACCATTCTTGAGCGCTTCACGCCGTTCATCTTCGACACGGTACGCCTCAAGCAGAATAAATTCAATCGGGGTATCGATCTCTCGCTCTTTTGCTCGACAGATACTTTCCATCTCGATTTCAGGGTTTTCCCAACAGACAATTTCATGGGCCGCTTTTTCACCCCTGGCCGTTGCCGTTTCAGCGGCGTAAAGTTGACCCTTTTTGATATGCAGCAGGCCACGGTCGTGCCCGGATGATATTTTCAGCGTGCAGGTTTTACCCTCCATCTGTACTAATTGCAGAAATGTCGCCAGATTGATCCCGCGAATAATGCTGCGCGATGCATCACCCAGCGCCTGATAGATCGCGTTGGCCAGATGATCAATATCAAGAGGCTTTTCGATGTAATGAAAATTATCGGCCTGGTTCAGCCGCTCTTCGATGTCCTGAGTGCCGAAGGCCGTCATGACAATGACCGGAACAGTGGGATGGTGCCGCGACATATGGGCCAGCAGCTCAAATCCATCCATGACCGGCATTTTCAAATCAGTCACCAGCAAGGCAATGGATTGCTTCTGCAGAACAGCAATGGCCTCCGCGCCGTTTTCAGCGGTAATAACATTGAAGCTGTGAGCATGCTCCTTAAGCCCATCTTCCAAACTGAGCAAAAAGGGTTTTTCATCATCAGCAATAAGAATATTTTTCATAGATCGCTCCTCTGGACAACAACACAGCAATGCCTATGCCAACCGCAACCGTCTCCCTCCGGCAGATTCTGATCAAGCAAAATGGCATCGACCCGCTTGCCCTTGACCATCTTCAGACCTTCCGCGCTGCTGAAGGCCTGAAGAACGGCATTCCCGGCAGTACGCAGATCTTCATAGAGCACTTCATTAAACAAGCGATCATCATCTAAAATCAGCGGGGTCGACTGACTAGTGGGCATTGTCCTTCTCCTTCGCCCAAGGCAGAAAAATATTGACAGTGGTTCCGGAGCCCTCTTCACTGAAGAGTTCGATACTGCAGCCCATCTGAACCAGCAACTTGCGGGTGATCACCAGGCCAAGACCGGTTCCGGACGCCTTGGTGGTATAAAAAGGCTTAAACAGATGTTGCTGATCTTCGGCAGAGATTCCACAGCCATTATCGCGCACTTGCAGAATGACAAACTTCGGACTCCACTGAACACTGATCGTCAGCTGTGGATCTGGTTGATCTTCCATTGCGGCAGTAGCATTGGCAAGCAGATTCAGCAGCGCCTGCTGCAGCGCCCGGGCATCGGCCGTCACCCACACCGGCTCTATCGGCAGATCGAGGTGCAGACAAATCGCATCCTTGTCAAATCCTGACTTCACCAATTGAATAAATTTGTTAACAAAGACCAGAAGGTCAAGGGATTGGATATCAGGAGTTTCAAACATACTGAAGTTTTTCAGGGATTTCAGCAGATACTCCACCCGCCCGATTTCACTGATGGTTCGATCAATATACTCATGGACGACCTCAGGTGAAAATCGATCCAGATTTCGGCGCAACACGCTCATGGTCATCTTGATCGAGTTGATAGGGTTGCCGATCTCATGACGAATGCCGGAAAAGGCGTAACCGATGTTATCCATGGTATTGACGGCCTCGGCAATCGACATCAAACGCACCTTTTCCGTGTTATCGCGCAGCATGATGAAAATAGTGCCCTCATCAATCGGATAAACTGAATAACCAATAACACGCTTGGCGAAAAGGGCGGTCTGCTGACCTTCCAATCCGTCAATGGTCGGCAGACCGTTCTCCTCGGGAAGCAACAAACGACAGATGGCCGGACAATCACGAGGGTCAACTTCATCTTTAAGCAAATCAACCGCACCAGCATTCTGATATACAACATGGTTTTCCAGCAGATCAAGAACGATGATGCCGACGTCTAGATATTCCATGACATTTCGGCACACACAGTCCATCTTCTGGTTATTATCTGCTTGTAGCCGGGAGAGATTGTTTTCAATTTCCGGTAATGAGCTTCGATCCATGGCTTTTTCACTTCTCATTTCATTCGCTTCGTTGTTGCTCAGGGCAATCCACACAGGCCTGACCCCTGTGCAGAGACAAACAAAGGTTCAGACAGCAATACTAACAGCAGAATAACTCTGCGAAAAGATTTTATATAACTTTGTTTTACTAAAGGGGGTATCCGTGCATTTTTTCTTTGCCATCTCCATACCATGGGACTAATATCGATGCGGCATGCGCAGTTTTATGTCGTATCTGTATTTCAGTATCTGCCGCCGACACCTGGACTCCCCCTGTTAGCCCTCGCTGCCGACGGACATGATCAACCTTGTTGACAAAGGGGTTGCAAAGTGTCCCAATCCAAACTCGTTCCTAAAATAGTTACAGTTTTCCAGGAAGGTTACAGCCGCACTCAACTCGGCTCTGACCTGATGGCCGGCATCATCGTCGGCATTGTCGCGTTGCCCCTGGCCATCGCATTTGCCATTGCCTCCGGCGTCAAACCCGAACAGGGATTATATACCGCCATCATTGCCGGTTTTCTGATTTCCCTGTTGTCCGGCAGCCGCGTTCAGATCGGTGGACCGACCGGCGCCTTTATTGTCATTATCTTCAGTATCGTCCAGCAACACGGCTATGACGGACTGGCTACCGCCACCCTCATGGCTGGAGCCCTGCTCATTCTCATGGGTGTCGCACGCATGGGAACCATCATCAAGTATATCCCCTACCCGGTAACCGTCGGCTTCACCGCCGGCATCGCCCTGATCATCTTTGCCGGCCAGTTACGCGACCTGTTCGGTCTGCAGATGGACCATGTCCCGGCCGAATTTCTGGAAAAATGGCCCGCTTATGCCTCTCATCTGGACAGTCTCAACCTCTGGGCTCTGGGACTAGGGCTCTTAACCATTGCCATTATCCTGCTGTGGCCCCGGGTTACCCGCAAAATTCCCGGTTCATTGCTGGCTATTCTTCTCACCACCCTGCTTGTTCATCTGTTTGCCTTGCCGGTTGAAACCATCGGCAGCCGCTTTGGCAGTGTCCCCACCAGCCTGCCTGTCCCGCGTCTGCCGAACATCAGTCTGGAATTGATGCGCGAGCTGTTCTCCCCGGCTCTGGCCATTGCCCTGCTGGCCGGAATTGAATCCCTGTTGTCGGCAGTTGTCGCTGACGGCATGACCGAGCGCCGTCACCGCTCCAATATGGAGTTGATCGCCCAGGGGGTTGCCAACATGGCATCGCCACTGTTTGGCGGTATTCCCGCCACCGGTGCCATTGCCCGCACCGCCACCAACGTCAAAAACGGCGGACGCACCCCCGTCGCCGGAATTGTCCATGCCCTGACCCTGCTGCTGGTCATGCTGTTTTTCGGTAAATGGGCATCCCTGATCCCCATGGCAACTTTAGCCGGTATCCTCGTTGTTGTAGCCTGGCACATGAGTGAATGGCACCTGTTTGTGCAACTATTGAAAAGTCCTCCCAGTGACGTGCTGGTGCTGATCAGCACCTTCGCCCTGACGGTTTTTGTCGATCTGGTAATTGCTATCGAGGTGGGTGTGGTTCTGGCAGCCCTGCTCTTCATGCGGCGCATGGCCGAAACAACCCAGGTTACAAAGATCGGTGCAGCATTGACCGACCAGGAAGAGGACATCAATGATCCCCTGGCGTTGCGCCTGCGTCAGGTTCCGAGTGGAGTTGAGGTTTATGAAATCGCCGGGCCTTTCTTTTTTGGTGCCGCCGACAAATTCAAGAACTCCCTTGAAACCGTTTCCGGCAAACCACAAGTACTGGTTCTGCGGTTACGCCATGTTCCTGCCATAGATGCCACGGCACTGCAAGCCCTGGAAAACCTGCATCAACGTACACGAAAATCAAACACCCGACTGATTTTATCCGGCGTTAACCCGGACCCACTCATGACTATGAAAAAAGCAGGCTTTATCGACAAAGTCGGAATGGAAAATATCTTTGACAATATCGACGATGCACTACGAAGAGCTGCCGAGATCGTCGAAAAGTCAGAAGCAAGCCGACATTTGTAGATCGGCGGTGCCTTTATTCGTTTTGACGCACCACTACTTTGACTATACGCCGCACCTGAGGGACAACAACCATAATCGTCGGATACGCTACTACAAAGGCCTTGATAAAAGCCTCACCCCACAAGCCGATAAACCCTTCGATCAGGCCCATATTGATAAAGGTAATGACGCCCGACATAAAAAACGACATAAACAGCGACATCAGAAAGGTAAAAACAAAAAACTCGTATTTGTGCGGGATCATGTAAACTCCGGGAATCGAGATTATAGCCACATTCTATAACCTCCATGCTTAACCGATCGTAGATATTATTTCCAGAGAAAATCCCAACCGCCACTGACGCCCTTTTGCCTTTCAGGTTGCAATAAAAGGTGATAACCTTCCAGCTTTACTGACTTGCATCGTTTTAGACCATTCAATTTATTCTATCCTTTCTACTGCCGGGGGGCTTCTTTAACGTGTTCGAACAGACCTTCAAAAATATCGATGATGTGCTGTGGAAAGATGCCGGATGTACCAGCGAGCTGGATTACACCGAGCAGAGTTCCTGGCTGCTGTTTCTCAAATACCTTGATGCCCTGGAACGGGACAAGGCCACCGAAGCCCTGCTCGAAGGGCGTGACTACAGCTACATTCTCGAAGAGCCCTACCGCTGGGAACGCTGGGCGGCACCGAAAACATCCACCGGACAGCTTGACCACCACCGCGCCATGACCGGTGATGATCTGCGTGATTTCGTCAATCAGCAGCTTTTTCCCTACCTCCACGGCTTCAAGCTTAAGGCCACCGGCGCCAACACCATTGAATACAAGATTGGCGAGATTTTCGGCGAGATCAAAAACAAGATTCAAAGCGGCTACAACCTGCGTGAGATCATCGACCACATTGATCAACTGCGCTTCGGTTCTCAGGCGGAAAAGCACGAACTGTCACACCTGTACGAAGCCAAGATCAGGAACATGGGGAACGCCGGACGCAACGGCGGCGAGTATTACACCCCGCGTCCCCTGATTCGCGCTATGATCAAGGTGGTGCAGCCGCGCATTGGCGAGCGGATTTACGACGGTGCGTGCGGATCAGCAGGCTTTTTGTGCGAAGCTTTCGACTATCTGAAGCAGCAACCCAACCTGACCACTACCGATATCAAAACCTTGCAGGAGAAGACCTTCTTCGGCAAAGAGAAGAAATCCCTCGCCTATGTCATCGCCATCATGAACATGATTCTGCATGGCATTGAAGCCCCCAGTATTGTCCACACCAATACCCTGGCCGAAAATATCAGCGACATTCAGAACAAGGATCGCTTCGATGTGATTCTGGCCAATCCCCCTTTTGGCGGCAAGGAACGCAAAGAGGTGCAGCAGAACTTCCCCATCCGCACCGGGGAGACCGCTTTTCTGTTTTTGCAACACTTCACCAAAAGCCTCAAAGCCGGTGGCCGGGCCGGAATCGTCATCAAGAACACCTTTTTGTCCAATACTGACAATGCCTCGGTGAGCTTACGCAAGCTGCTGCTGGAAGAATGCAACCTGCATACGATTCTCGATTGTCCCGGCGGCACTTTCCTTGGTGCCGGGGTCAAGACGGTAGTACTGTTCTTTGAAAAAGGCGCACCGACCCGCAAGGTGTGGTATTACCAGCTCAATCCGGGGCGCAACCTGGGCAAGACCAATCCTCTGAATGACGCTGACCTGGCGGAGTTCGTGGCCCTGCAACAGAGCTTTGCCGATTCGGATCAAAGCTGGAATATTGATGTTGCCGCCATCGATCAGAAGACCTTTGACCTGTCAGTAAAGAACCCCAATAACGGTGAAGAAATCATCCACCGCACTCCGCAGGAGATCATGGACGAAATTGCCGAACTCGATGCCGAGAGTGCTGCAGTTTTGCACAACATAAGAGCTTTGCTATAAGTCCTATGGGACACATACGACCTATGGAAAACCAGAAAAAACCGACCATTATTCTGCCCCATGGCAACTATCAGCAATTGCTTTCTTATCAGAAGGCCGAGGTGATTTACGATTTGACCTACCGTTTTTGCGAGAAGCACCTGAATCGGCGCGACCGCACCGTTGATCAGATGGTACAGGCGGCTCGTTCCGGCAAACAGAATATCGTCGAGGGGAGCAAGGCCTCCGGCACGTCAAAGGAAATGGAAATCAAGCTGACCAACGTCGCCCGCGCCAGCCTGGAAGAACTGCTGGAAGATTATCGCGATTATCTGCGGGTGCGGGATCTTAAGACCTGGGAAAAAGACTCCAAAGAAGCCAGGTACGTCAGAACCCTCGGCAACCAGCCCCATACGACCTATGAGGCCTATCGGGAGTTTGTCGATACCCGCTCCGCAGAAGTAGTCGCCAATATCGCCATTTGCCTGATCCATCAGGCAAATTATCTGCTGGATCAGCAGATACGGCGGCTGGAAAAGGACTTTCTCAAAGACGGTGGCCTGCGCGAACGCATGACCAAAGCCCGGTTACAGGCACGCGAGCAACAACGGCGGGAAGAGAGGCAAAGATGAAGGCGGGGTGGGAGTATAGGGCGCTAGGGGAGGTTTGCGACGTTCTTGATCATCAACGTAAGCCAATAACCAAACGTGATCGTAAAGCGGGAGAATACCCTTACTACGGCGCAACAGGAATTCTTGACTATGTGGATGGGTATTTGTTTGATGAGCCTTTAGTGCTTGTTGGCGAAGATGGTGCGAAATGGGCGTCAGGCGAGAACACAGCCTATGCCGTCGCAGGAAAGATTTGGGTCAACAACCACGCTCATGTGTTGAGACCACACCGCACTGCACTTCTTGACAACTGGCTCATCTACCACCTGAATCACTCAGACCTTACCGCGTTTGTTTCGGGCCTGACTGTTCCGAAACTCAACCAAGGCAGTCTGCGTGGTATTCCAATCCCCCTCCCCCCTCTCTCTGAACAGCAGCGCATCGTCGCCATTCTCGACAAAGCCTTTGACGCCATTGCCACCGCCAAAGCCAACACCGAAAAGAACCTGAAAAACGCCCGTGAGATTTTTGAAAGCTATCTGAATATGGTGTTCACTCAGCGGGGAGAAGAGTGGGTGGAAACAACAGTTGGTGAGTTGGCGGAGCACTGCTTAGGCAAGATGCTTGATAAACAAAAAAACAAAGGGGAACTTAGGCCATATCTACGAAACTTGAATGTCAGATGGTTTGATTTTGACTTGACGGACTTATTGCAAATGAAATTTGAAGAGAACGAAAAAGACCGATTTTCTGCCTTAAAAGACGACGTTCTTGTCTGTGAAGGTGGCTATCCTGGAAGAGCTGCGATATGGCCACACAACGAACCAATATTTTTCCAGAAAGCCCTTCACCGTGTCCGTTTTAGAGAAAAATTACATAACCGTTGGTTTCAATATTTTCTATTTCATTCGGATGTAAGTGGAAATTTGAGAAGATATTTCACTGGATCAGGCATCCAACACTTTACCGGCCAAGCCTTGAAGCGTTTTGTGATGCCTATAGCTCCGCCTTCTGAAATGGAGTGTCATCTTGAAAAAGTTGAAGAGATCCATGCGCAAACCCAACGCCTCGAATCCATCTGCCAGCAAAAACTCACCGCCCTTGACGAGCTGAAAAAATCCCTGTTGCATAAGGCTTTCACCGGCGAGCTAACCACCATGCCGGACAAACAACTTGATGAGGTGCTGCCATGAACGAAGAGCGCCGGTAGAAAACGTCGGTGAAAACGTCGGTGAAAATACTTATTACGATGCGCCAAAATCCCGAAATTACAATTGCTGAATTGTCAAATCACATTGGCGTGTCTGGCCGCTCAATCGAAAGAAATCTTCGAAAACTTCAGAATAACGGACATATCCGTCGCATCGGTCCGGACAAAGGTGGTCACTGGGAGGTCGTCGAATGAACGAAGCCGCAACCCGACTTGAGCATATCGATCCCGCCCTGAAAGCTGCCGGTTGGGGTGTGGTTGCCCAAAGCCGGATACGTCCGGAATATCCCATCACCTTAGGGCGTATTGAAGGGGCAGACAGGCGGGGCAAGGCGCTGACGGCAGATTATGTGCTGGAATATCGCAACACCAAGCTGGCGGTGGTGGAAGCGAAAGCCTGGGATAAGGCTATGACCGAAGGGGTCGGCCAGGCCAAGGAGTATGCCGCCAAGCTCGGTATCCGCTATGCCTTTGCCACCAACGGTCAGGGTATCTACGCCATCGACATGGAGACCGGTAGCGAGCAGGAGATTGACTCCTTCCCTGCACCGGAAGACCTGTGGAACCGCACCTTTGCCACCCGCAACCTCTGGCGCGAACGCTTTGCTGCCATCCCTTTTGAAGACAAAGGCGGCTACTTTCAGGGGCGCTATTATCAGGATATCGCCATTGAGCAGGTATTGCAGGCCATTGCCGAAGGGCGTGATCGCATCCTGCTGACCCTGGCCACCGGCACCGGCAAAACCTTCATCGCCTTTCAGATTGCCTGGAAGCTGTTCCACAGTCGCTGGAATCTCGCCGACTGGAAACTGGAAACGGAACCAACCCGCCGTCCGCGCATCCTCTTTCTGGCCGACCGAAATAATCTGGCCGATCAGGCCTACAATGCGTTTTCTGCGTTCCCTGATGATGCGCTGGTGCGGATTGAACCCGATGCCATCCGCAAGAAGGGGCGCGTCCCCACCAATGGCAGCATCTTTTTCACCATCTTTCAGACCTTCATGAGCGGCACCGGTAGTGACGGTGATTCTTCGCCCTACTTTGGTGACTACGAGCCTGACTTCTTTGATTTCATTATCATCGACGAATGTCATCGCGGTGGTGCCAACGATGAAAGCAACTGGCGCAAGATCATGGAGCATTTTTCGTCAGCGGTGCAATTGGGGCTGACCGCGACGCCCAAGCGCCTGGAGAATGCCGATACCTACGCCTATTTCGGCGAGCCGGTCTTTATCTACTCCCTCAAGGACGGCATCAACGATGGCTTTTTGACCCCCTTTCGGGTCAAGCAGATTGCCACCACCCTGGATGATTACATCTACACCCCCGATGACACCATTGTCGAAGGAGAGCTTGAGGCCGGACGTCGCTACGAAGAGCCTGACTTTAACCGGATTATCGAAATCAAGGAGCGGGAGCAATATCGGGTCAAGCTGTTCATGGGAATGATCGATCAGCGGGAAAAAACTCTGGTCTTTTGTGCCACTCAGGATCATGCCCTGGCGGTGCGAGATCTGATTAATCAGATCAAGACCAGCAGCGACCCCAACTACTGCGTGCGGGTTACTGCCAATGACGGCGAAATAGGAATGAAGAACCTGCGCACCTTTCAAGATAATGAAAAAACCATCCCCACCATCCTGACCACCTCCCAGAAGCTTTCCACCGGCGTGGATGCCCGTAATGTTCGCAATATCGTGCTGATGCGCCCGGTCAATTCGATGATTGAGTTCAAGCAGATCATCGGACGTGGCACCCGCCTGTATGAGGGGAAAAACTATTTCACCATCTACGACTTTGTCAAAGCCTACCATCATTTCAGTGATCCCGAATGGGACGGAGAAGCCCAGGAACCGGATGTCTGTCCACGCTGCAACTATCAACCCTGCCAGTGCGTGAAGGAACCACCGCACCCCTGCAAAATCTGCGGTGAGCGTCCCTGTGTCTGTGTCAGGGAAAAGGAGCCTTGCCCGAAATGTGGCGAGTTGCTCTGTGTCTGCAAGAAAAAAGCAAAAGCCAGGGTCAAGCTGGCCGACGGCAAGGAGCGCACCATCCAGCACATGATGGCCACCAGCTTCTGGCACACAGACGGCACCCCCATGTCAGCGGCGCAATTTATGGAAGAGCTGTTCGGCAAGTTGCCGGAGTTTTTCAGGGATGAAGATGAGTTGCGCAAGCTGTGGAGTCTGCCCGATACCCGCAAACAACTACTGGATGGATTGGCGGAAAAAGGCTTCGGGCGGGATCAGCTCAGTGAAATGCGCAAGATCATCGATGCCGAGAAGAGTGATATTTTTGATGTGCTGGCCCATGTGGCCTTTGCTCTGCCACCCTTAAGCCGGGAAGAACGCGCCACCCGCGCTCAAATCCGCATGGACAGGCACTTCAACGACAAGCAGCGCAGCTTTCTTGATTTTGTCCTGGCGCAATACGTCAAGGTCGGAGTCGATGAGCTGGCACTGGAAAAGCTCTCTCCCCTGCTCAAGCTCAAATACCACAATTCCATCCCCGATGCCGTCGCTGATCTGGGAATGCCGCAAGAGATCAGCCGTATCTTCGTTGATTTCCAGCAATACCTGTATCAGCAAGAGGTGGCGTGACGACTTGTAGCCGAGCATAAGCAGACAAGACAATCAGGATTTGACAATGAAAAACAGGGGGAAGATAGGGAGCATTTTTTCAATTTTTTTCCGGTTGAGCCCGTGAGGAACACCCGGAGAAGGTGAAGGTTACGGTAAATTGGTAGCCAGGATACTTCATTTCACTTCACCGCTATATACACATCACATCATTAGCAAAAGTATTAGCAAAAACAAAAAGGCACAAAAAAAGGACTGGCCATCACAGCCAAGTCCTTGATTTTTAATGGCGCGCCTCGAGAGATTCGAACTCCCGGCCTTCTGATCCGTAGTCAGACGCTCTATCCAGCTGAGCTAGAGGCGCAAAGAGATGAGTTTATCGCCCAGAATGAAAAAAATGTCAACAGCTTTGTAGTGTTCCTTTGATACGAATAAGCCACCCACAAAACGGCTCAAAATACTCAGATGCAAGGCGTCCGAGGTTTTGCAGCATAAGACGTATACGAAATACGTCGTTGATGCAAAGCCGAGGGCAACGCCGCAGATGAGATATTTTCAGCCGTTTTTCAATGGCGGAGAGGGAGGGATTCGCCCACTTCGTCACCACCATCACGGTGGCTCCTGCGTCGGCTCCCCTACGCTCACTGACGCGGCCGTCCATGGCCGCTCTTCTGACATTAAGTCAGCGTTCGCTTCGCTTCGAATCCCACGAAACGATGGTGCTATATAACTGGCGGAGAGGGAGGGATTCGAACCCTCGGTCCCGGTTTCCCAGAACACTCGCTTAGCAGGCGAGCACCTTCGGCCTCTCGGTCACCTCTCCGCAAATCAAAAAACTGCTGTACTCCGCTTCGAATCCTGTCAAATTTTCGTGCTAAGCAACTGGCGGAGGAGGTAGGATTCGAACCCACGGAACTTTCGTTCAACGGTTTTCAAGACCGCCGCCTTAAACCACTCGGCCACTCCTCCGTTTATTTGCTGCTGCATTCTTGCGAAAAACTCTGGAACAGTAACGAAACTTGCAGCAAAATGCAAGCACAAAGAACCCGCTATCCTGCTCAAATAGCGACTTACGCCGCCACAATCTGCTGCAATCCCCCCATATAGGGAACCAGAACCTCAGGCACCGTGACCGAGCCGTCCGCCTGCTGATAATTTTCCAGAATCGCCACCAGGGTTCGCCCAACCGCCAGCCCTGAGCCGTTGAGGGTATGCACCAGTTCCGGCTTTTTCGCACCTTCGCGACGAAAACGGATGGCCGCCCGCCGGGACTGGAAATCACGGAAATTAGAGCAGGAAGAAATCTCACGGTAACTGTCCTGCCCCGGCAACCAAACCTCGATGTCGAAGGTCCGCGCCGCCGAAAAACCGATATCACCGGTACACAGATCGACCACGCGGTAGGGCAGCTTGAGCAACTGCAGCACTTTTTCAGCATGCTGCAGCAGAGTTTCCAGTTCGGCGTCGGAATCTTCAGGCCGGGTAAACTTGACCAGTTCCACCTTGTTGAACTGATGCTGCCGGATCAGACCTCGGGTATCGCGTCCATGCGCTCCGGCTTCCTTGCGAAAACAGGGAGTATAGGCGGTATAGCACAGGGGAAGATCCTTCTCACTGAGAATTTCATCACGATGGATGTTGGTCACCGGCACTTCCGCCGTCGGAATCAGAAACAGATCAACATCCTCGGTATGGAACAGATCAGCTTCAAATTTGGGGAGCTGTCCGGTTCCGGTCATGGAAGCACGATTGACGAGAAACGGGGGCAGAGTCTCGGTATAGCCGTGCTGATCGGTATGCAGATCGAGCATGAAGTTAATCAAGGCCCGCTCGAGTCTGGCTCCGGCTCCGGTCGACAGACAGAAGCGTGCCCCGGAGATTTTACCGGCGCGCTCGAAATCGAGGATACCCAGATCAGGGCCGATGTCCCAGTGCGCCTTGGCGGCAAACCCAAACTGCGGTTTTTCCCCCCAACTGCGCACCACCGGGTTGTCCTCTTCCGATGTTCCACTTGGGGCCGATTCGTGGGGAATGTTCGGCACCCCCATCAGCAATTCATGCAAACGCTCCTCAACCTGCGCCAACTGGTCATCCAACTCCTTGATCCGGGTTGAGACCTCCTTCATCCGCGCAATTTCATCCTGCACCTGACTTTTGTCTTTGGTACGTCCGATGATTTCGGAGACTTTATTCTTCTCAGCCTTCAGTCCTTCCGACTCGCCAAGTAATTCGCGCCGCTGCCGATCAAGGTCCGAAAATCCCGACAGGTCAATAGAACCACCGCGCCGTGCCAACGCTTGCTGCGCCGCGTCAAAATTTTCCCGTAAATATCTGATATCAAGCATTCTTTACTCCTTATGATGGATCTTGTTCAGTGCTCAAGGTCAATAGCACTTTGAAAAAACGTGGTCAAGCTGTCGATTGAAAATTCATTGTCCCTTTTGAAAAACTCGTTTCTCGCCAAAAATTAGCCTGGGAGAGAGATTTATGTCAGATGCAAGGCGTCACGTTGATTTTCACCACAGGCGTGGCAGCGCCACGTCGAGGATGGAATTCAAGCCGCAACGCCGCAGACGGCGTGCAGCGTTCACGCGCCCACTACCCACTACCTATTTCCCATTCCTACCATTGACCCACCACTGATGATCCTCATCAAACCACCACTTCGACGAGTCAGTCTTCCAGATAGTCTCGGCCAGCTCCTTGGCAATCTCGGTTTTCAGCCGCAGACGCGAAAAAGGATACCATTCATCGGCATAGCGATTGCCCAGATCCTTGTGCTCCTTGAGGGACAGAACCATCTCCAGTTGGTCAGCATCGTGGGCCAGTTGCGCTTCATAGCTTTCGCGGGCGGCAAACTCGTTCAGGGTGTTGCGATAATCATCGCCAAAGGGGAGCTGATCCGCCAGGTCATCCACCGCTTTCTGTTCATCGACCTGAACATACTTTTTGTTGACATAGTTCAGATCGCCGGTGCGAGCCTCAGGGATGTCGTGAAACAGGCACAATTGCAACACCCGGGCGACATCGGCCTGGCCATCGAGCTGAGCCAGGGCGTAGCCGATCATTGCGGTGCGAAAGCTGTGCTCCGCTACCGACTGGGCTCCCGACCCGAGGAACTGGAAACCGGTACGCGGTGTGCGCTTGAGCATCCCGACCTCAAACAGAAAATTTGCAATATTTTTCATGGCATTTCCTTCCCTCTCCCCACTTTCCACTCCCTGTTTCCAATTATGCTGTTTTCGCAAGAAAGCCATTTGTCAGGATGGCTAAGCAAAAAGCGCCAAATGCAAGGCGCGCGATTGGCGAACAATGAGGCGTACTTATGTACGTCGAAGCCGTGAGACAATGGCAGCAACGCAGCAGTTGGGGAGTTTTTGCGACGCCATCCATTATCCTTGCCAGACACAAACCACCCCCGCCAATATCAACCCGACAGAAGTGAGGCGAATCTTGCCAAATGACTCGCCAAGAAAGAGTAGGCCTATCAGCACCCCGATCAGCAGACTGACCTGCCGTACCGGCACTGCGTAACTGACCGGGGCCAATACCAGCCCATAGCGAAAAGACAGAAAGGATGCCAGAATGACCGGTCCGGCCCAGATAATCAGGTATGGTTTTTCTTGTCGACCCCGCAAAATACGGCCACGATAACGTGGTCGCAAGAGATTCAAGCTCATATAGACGATCATGAAAAATACCAGCACATAGGTAAAGCCGAAGGGAGAATAGCCATCCACCCCGGCCTTATCAATGATCACCCCGAAGGAATACACCAGCCCTGCCAGCAAAGCAGCCTGCACTGACGGGTTGGCAAACTGGGTAAAGGGGTAGACAAAATCCCTTAAACTCAGACCTCGTAACTGAATGCAGTATGCACCGAAAGTGATCAAAGCGATACCGAAAATCCCCAGGGAACTTAACTGCTCGCCAAGAAACAGCACTCCCCAGATCGGCACATAGATCATCGCCGTCTGCGCCAGCGGATAGGTAACCGACAAATCCCCCTGGCGGTAGGCAAATCCGCCAAGCCAATGATACAGAACAAAGCACAAAGCGGCCAGGGCCGCCAGAGCGATCAAACGTGGCGTCAACACCGGAAACAGATCAAGACTGACCATGAGCAGGTTCATCAACAGCCATGAACAGAGAAACATCCACCAGATGAAAACAGTTTTGTCATGACTCTGCTTGACCATCAGATTCCAGAGAGCATGCATAAGGGCAGAAAATAAAATGAGAAGGAGAGCAAGAGTTTCCATGGGCGGCATCATAGCCGAAGGCCGACATGAAGAAAAGCGCCTTTGATGGCGGCGCAAAAACTCGTCAACTGCGGCGTTGTTGCCATCATCTCACTGCTTCGACGCACATTAAACACGCCCCATTGGTCGACAATTGCGCGCCTTGCATCTGCCGTTTTTTACTTAGCCATCCCGACAAATGGCTTTCTTGCGAAAGCATCTCCTTTGACTCTGTCGCCAAGTTCGCTATTCTTATGCATTGAGGGGATGATACCAATAGCTGCAGCGAAAGGATCGCACCATGACCACTTACCGCACCGAACAAGACTCCCTGGGTGAGATGCAGATCCCTCAGGAGGCGCTCTATGGCCCCCAAACTGCCCGTGCCATCGCCAACTTTCCCATTTCCGGACACCCCCTCCCTCCCTCCCTGATTCGTGCCCTGGGGCTGATCAAAAAACATGCGGCCACCACCAACCATGGCCTTGGGCTGTTGCCACAGGATATTGCCGAGGCGATTCGGGATGCCGCCACTGAGATCGCCGCTGGTGGGCACCTTGACCAGTTTCCCGTCGATATCTTCCAGACCGGATCAGGCACCAGCAGCAACATGAACGCCAATGAGGTCATCGCCCACCGCGCCGCCCAACTGCT
>OBJA01001041.1_pt1 | contig 20726 bp, 18 predicted proteins | sample 1519751 | NCBI WGS metagenome assembly OBJA01 (sample SAMEA3881238, study PRJEB22517) | soil metagenome | biome: lake sediment; feature: soda lake sediment; material: sediment, water from around vicinity | place: India | collected 2013-12-23 | depth 3 m
ACAGGCTGCTGTTCACGTTACCCTGGATAACAACGGCTCACGAATTTTCAAACAGCTGACACGTAATAACGTGGGTAAGCGTATGGCCATCCTGCTGGTAGAGAAAAATGTGACTGAAGTCGTCACCGCCCCGGTCATCCGGGAAGAAATCGGTGGCGGGCGTGTACAGATCAGCGGGCAGATGAACAGTATCGAAGCGCGTGATGTAGCCCTGCTGTTGCGTGCCGGTGCTCTGGCCGCTCCCATGGAAATCATTGAGGAACGTACTGTCGGGCCAAGTCTCGGCGCTGAAAATATAGAAAGAGGATTTAATTCGACTCTGTACGGCTTCCTGATCGTATCCGTATTCATCATGATTTATTACTCGGCTATCGGCATAATCTCTGTCGTGGCACTCGCTACCAACCTGTTGTTTCTAATTGGATTGCTTTCAATCTTACAAGCTACATTGACACTCCCTGGAATGGCCGGAATGGCTCTGACCGTGGGTATGGCAATCGATGCCAATGTACTGATCAACGAACGGATCCGTGATGAATTGCGGCATGGCGCCACACCCCAGGCTGCTATCCATGCCGGGTATGAGCGTGCATGGGATGCAATCATCGATACGAACCTCACCACATTACTTGCCGGCCTCGGTCTGATGATGTTCGGCAGTGGACCGATAAAAGGTTTTGCCGTCGTATTGTGCCTGGGAATTCTGACTACACTTTTCAGTGCTGTCACTGTTTCGCGTGCAATGGTCAATCTGTTTTACGGAAATCGTAAACTGACGCATGTCCCAATCGGAACCATCAAAATGCTGAAAAAAAGCAGCAGCAAACGTTAAATATTTACTGAAACCGGATAATCATGGATTTTTTCAGATTCGAACGCGATATTCCCTTTACCCGCTGGGGAAAGTTTTCAATGACTTTTTCCCTGATTATCTCCATCCTGGCGATTTATTCCCTTGCCACAAAAGGGCTGAATCTCGCAGTAGATTTCACTGGTGGTACTGTGATGGAGGTCAGCTACCAGCAACCTGCCGATCTCGATAAGACGCGTAAGATCCTCGCTGGCATCGGAATGTCTGATGCAATCGTACAGAATTTCGGAACATCCCGTGACGTCATGATCAGGCTTCCCGTCAAGCTGGAACACGCCGGAGGTAATCTGTCCGAAACCGTCATGACTGCGCTTAAGGCAGATGATCCTTCAGTCGAGATGAAGCGGGTAGAGTTCGTGGGTCCACAAGTAGGTGATGAACTGCTGGAAAATGCCTTACTGGCAATGCTGTTCGTTTCCATTGGTATCGTTGCCTATCTGGCTTTCCGATTCGAATGGAAATTCGGTGTCGCCTGTATCATTGCCAATCTGCATGATGTGTTGGTTATCTTAGGCTGTTTCTCCTTCTTTCAATGGGAATTCGATCTGACCGTTCTGGCTGCCGTGCTCGCGATACTGGGCTACTCCGTCAATGAATCCGTGGTTATCTCCGACCGGATCCGGGAAAATTTTCGCAAGCTGCGTAAGGCAACCGTAACAAAAGTCATTGATAATGCCATTACTGAAACCATGTCACGCACGATCATCACGCATGGTAGTACACAAATGGTCGTTATTTCCATGTTCCTGTTCGGAGGAGAAGCACTGCACAACTTTGCACTGGCACTGACGATTGGTATTCTGTTCGGTATTTATTCATCGATCATGATTGCCAGCCCAATACTGTTATTACTGGGCGCCAAGCGAGAAGATCTGGTCAAAGCCGATCGTAAACCGCAGGAAGAAGCTTTACCATAAAACTGTTTATGGTTTTCCAGTTGAATAATCTTTTTGTACTCATAGGATGACATCCGTGGCAGGACTCAATCCACAGACGCCTGTTCCAACAGAATTGAAACTGCACCGTAAATCGGGTGTATTAAGCGTGGTATTCAACGATGGCAAGGCATTCAACTTTCCGTGTGAATTTTTGCGTGTCTACTCACCTTCTGCAGAAGTTCGCGGCCATGAGCCCGGCCAGGAAATTCTGCAAACCGGCAAGAAAAATGTAACCATAACCCATATCGAACCGGTTGGCCGATATGCCGTCAGGCTGGATTTTTCTGATGGTCATAATACCGGTCTGTATTCCTGGGATCTGCTCTATGATTACGGACTGAATCAGGAAACTATGTGGCAGGATTACCTGCAGCGACTGCAGGCTGCCGGTGGCAGTCGCGAAACAGGATAATCCTGTTTGCCAGATATCGATCAACCCCTCAGTACAACATACCTCCAGAATGACGAATACCACACACTTTGGTTTCACAACCGTCTCGGAAACGGAAAAAGCTCGCAAGGTTGCAGAAGTCTTTCACTCTGTAGCAGCACGCTACAATCTGATGAACGATCTCATGTCCATGGGATTGCACCGCTTGTGGAAAAAGTTTGCGATTGATGTCAGCGGTGCCAAACCTGGGGATAAAGTACTCGATATCGCGGGCGGAACCGCTGATCTGACCCGGCTTTTTCTTGAAAAAACAGGCAACACGGGTGAAGTCTGGTTGACGGATATCAATAACTCCATGCTGTCAATCGGTCGTGATCGTATGCTGAATGACGGTAAAAGCGTACCCGTTGCACAATGTGATGCTGAAAAGCTGCCCTTTCCGGATAATTATTTTGATCGAGTATGTGTCGCTTTCGGTTTGAGAAACATGACGCATAAAGATGCAGCTCTTCGGGAAATGTGGCGGGGACTGTTCCCTGGAGGGTCGCTCATCGTACTGGAATTTTCCAAGGTATGGAAACCTTTGCAGCCCCTATATGACACCTATTCGTTCAAGGCACTACCTTTCATGGGAAAAATCGTTGCCCGTGACGATACCAGCTACCGCTACCTTGCCGAATCCATCCGTATGCACCCCTCTCAGGAAGAACTGAAACAGCTCATGCAGCAGGTTGGTTTTGAACGGGTCGAGTATTTCAATCTCACTGCGGGAGTCGTTGCACTCCATCGCGGCTATAAATTCTAAATCGTACGTTCTTGCAACCTGCCGGTCAGCCTTCTCCCGCAAATTAGGATCCGTCAGACTACGCAGATCCTATAACAGCTCGTCAGCCTTGCGCTTTGCTAGAAGACAGATCAGATCACAGGCGATATGGGCTGCAGCAAGCGCCGTTATCTGGCTGTGATCATAAGGAGGCGATACTTCTACGATATCCATGCCGATCAGGTTAATTGCCGTAAGGCCACGAATGATTGCCAAGGCTTGTGCAGTAGATAATCCTCCACAAACTGGCGTACCGGTCCCAGGCGCATAGGCTGGATCAAGACAGTCGATATCAAAGGTAAGATATGCCGGTTGAGTTCCGACGATACGCCCGATTTCTGCAACGACCGCATCCGTGCCCTGCCGGTGTATCCGATCGGCGTCCAGAATATTGATCCCCATGAAATCATCATTCCAGGTGCGAATACCAATCTGAACGGAGCGTTTGACATCGATCAGCCCCTCCCGCACCGCTTTGTAGAACATAGAGCCATGGTTCAGCGAAGCAGGTGAATCATCCGGCCAGGTATCACAATGCGCATCGAAATGAATCAATGATAGTGGGGTACCTGTCTTTTCCACATGCGCCTGCAACAGTGGATAGGAAATCGAGTGATCACCACCGAGTGTCAGCATACGTGCACCAGAGGCCAGAATACGCCGTGCATGGTCAACAATTGCACCATGGATCGTCAGCGGATTATGCACATCGAGAAAACAATCGCCAGAATCAATCACGGCAAGATGTTCGAATGGATCGAATCCCCATGGATAAGGCTGTAGTGAAGCAACTTCGGCAGAAGCCTGGCGAATTCCCAGCGGGCCAAAACGTGCACCGGAACGATAAGATACCGCCAGATCCAGCGGAATACCACTGATTACCAGTTCGGCACCCGTCAGATCTTTGCGGAAATTGCAGCGCATAAAAGAAAGCATGCCCGAGAAAGTCGGTTCACGCAGCATGCCATAAGGTGTTTTACGCGCTATCGCACCATCGATTATCCGATCGTCAGACATGATGCGGCTCCGTTCTCATTTCAAATTTTTCATTGAATTCAAAAAGCAGGAAACAGCCTTGCAGAATCTGACAGATTGAAAATAATTTCATCCTTCCCGAACGGAATCATTGCGCCCATTCCGGATGCTGTCCAGAATCAACAGGAACGCACCGCAAAATATGGCTGAGTCAGCAAGATTGAATGCGGGCCAATGATAGCCACTCAAATGGAAATCCAGAAAATCGACGACATGTCCGAGCATGATACGATCCCAGAGATTGCCCAGCGCCCCTCCCAGAATAAGGCTCAGTGCTAGGCAGAATAACCGGTTGGTCGTATTCTTATACAACAGATAGACGATCAGGACAGATACGATAACAGCGATGGTACTCAAGAACCATCGCTGCCATCCGGAAGCATCACTCAGGAAACTGAAGGCAGCACCGGCGTTATAGGTAAGTACGAGATTGAAGAATTCCGTAATCATAATCTGCTGACCATATGTCAGATTAAGTTCCACCCAGCGTTTGGTGAGCAGATCCATCACCAGAACGATTACCGCCAGAGTCAGACTGAAATAAAGTTTCATCGTACGCCCTTCTATATTTTTTCGATGATTGTTCCCGGATAATCAGGCAAAACGGCGAGATTCACCGGAACCTGCCAAATTGCTTACACAACGGCTGCACAGCGAAGGATGTTCGGGAACTGATCCTACATCCTGTCGGTAATGCCAGCAACGTTCACATTTCGTATGCGGACTGGCTGTCACCCGGATAATTTCCCCGGCCACATCATCTGCACGCTGCAAATAAACTTCGGACGTAATCAGCACGAACCGGAGATCATCTCCCAATGAATCAAGTAATACGAAATCTTCACCTGTTGCATGGATTTCAACGATGGCAGCCAGTGAAGAACCGATTTCACCCTGGATACGCGCATCTTCAAGCTGCTTCAGTACCTTGGCACGCAGTTCACGCAGCCGATGCCAGCGCTGTATCAATGTCTGTGTATCAGATGGTGTTTCTGGTTGATCGGGAAAACGATGCCAGGTATGCAGAAATACGCTATCTTCTGCCGATTTACCCAGCTCCTGCCAGACTTCTTCTGCAGTAAAGCTCAGCACCGGCGCAAACAGGCGTACCAGACTATGCACGATATGGTAGAGCGCATTCTGAGCCGAACGTCGCGGGATTCCATTTGCCATAGAGGTATAAAGGCGATCCTTGAGAATATCCAGATAGAACCCACCCAGATCTTCGGAACAGAAGTGATGCAACCGGGCAACTGCCTGATGAAATTCATAACGTTCGTAAAACCCAAGCAGATCGTTTTGCAGTGTCACCGTATAAGCGAGCATATAGCGGTCGATTTCCACCCATTCTGTCGGTGGCAATGCATCTACAGCAGGATCGAAATCTGCCAAATTGGCCAGCAGAAAGCGTAAGGTATTGCGGATACGTCGGTAGGTCTCGACTGTACGCTTAAGAATTTCATCGGAGATGGACAGTTCACCCGCATAATCCGTAGAAGCCACCCAGAGCCGCAAAATATCGGCACCGAGTGTATCGGCAATTTTCTGCGGGGCAATGACATTGCCCTTCGATTTGCTCATTTTGTAGCCCTGTCCGTCTACCACGAAACCATGCGTGAGCAAAGCGGCATAAGGCGCATATCCATCGATCGCACATCCCGTCAGCAGTGATGACTGGAACCAGCCACGGTGCTGATCGGAACCTTCCAGATAAAGATCGGCCGGGTGCCATAACTGTGCATTCTGCTTCAATACGGTCTCATGAGTGGTACCGGAATCAAACCAGACATCGAGCGTATCCGTCAGTTTCTGGTAATGCAGTGCTTCCTCTCCCAGTAATTCGGTCGCATCAAGGCTGAACCATGCCTCGATCCCCTGTTGTTCGACCAGGCTGGCTACTTTCTCCAGCAACTCAGGTGTACGCGGATGCAGTGCATGAGTTTCCTTATGGATAAAAAAAGTCATTGGAACGCCCCAGTTACGCTGGCGTGAAATACACCAGTCAGGCCGGTTTCCGATCATGGCTTCCAGCCGCGCCCTGCCCCACGCTGGATAAAAGCACGTAAGTTCTACTGCACGGAGAGCGAGATCCCGCAGCGATTCTCGGGCAAATTGTGATTCAACAGTCTGCTGCTGCATGCCAATGAACCATTGGGGTGTTGCGCGAAAAATAATCGGGGTTTTGTGTCGCCAGCAATGTGGGTAGCTATGCTTGATCTCTTCGGCATGCAGCAGATGCCCACTGCTGCGCAAGGTATCGATCACGACATCATTGGCCTTCCAGACGAACATCCCGCCAACCAGTGGAGTTTGCTCCGAAAATTTACCATCACCTTTGACCGGACTGTCACTGGGCAGACCATATTGTTGACCAATAAAGTAATCATCCAGCCCGTGAGCCGGTGCGGTATGGACGAGGCCGGTACCCGCCTCCAGGGTTACGTGTCGCCCACAGATCACTTTGACGGTACGATCGGCAAAAGGATGTTGCAAGGATAACCCTTCCAGTGCCTGGCCTTTGCAAGTCGCCACTACCTGCCCTTCGATCTGGTAACGGGTAAGACAGGCATTCGTCAACTCGGAGACCAACAGTAACCAGCCGCGAGAAGTGCTGACCAGACTGTAATCGAACTCGGGATGCACACATACCGCCTGATTAGCCGGGAGCGTCCACGGCGTCGTCGTCCAGATCACGGCAGAAATACGAGTACCTGCCGGAATTTCTGCTGCCATGACGCCGGCAAGCGAATGGCAGGTATCCTTCCCTCCGGTTACTTCAAACCCGACATCGATCGCCGGTGAGCGCTTGTTTTCATATTCCACTTCGGCTTCTGCCAGAGCCGAGCCACAGTCGATACACCAATTAACTGGTTTCTGTCCCTGATAAAGGTAGCCATTGCGAAAAATTTTCCCGAGTGCACGGATGATGCCTGCCTCGATCGCATAATTCATCGTGAGATAGGGATGTTCCCAGTCGCCCAGTACTCCCAGCCGCATGAAATCGGCCTTTTGCCGATCTACCTGTTCCTGCGCAAAGGCTCGGCACAGTTTGCGCACCTGGTCGGCCGGCAGATGCTTGCCATACTTTTTTTCAATCTGATGCTCGATCGGCAGACCATGACAATCCCATCCCGGCACGTACGGGGCATCAAAACCTGACAGCGTTTTGCTCTTGATAATGATGTCCTTGAGGATTTTATTGACGGCATGGCCGATATGAATGTCACCATTGGCATAAGGCGGGCCATCATGCAGAATGAACTTCGGCCGTCCCTGGCTGATTGCACGGATTTTCCGGTAAAGGCTCTTTTCCTGCCAGACTTTGAGCATGGCAGGTTCGCGCCGGGCCAGATCTCCGCGCATGGGGAAAGAGGTATCCAGCAGATTGAGCGTTTTCTTGTAATCGATCGTCATTTCAGCAATCCAGGCAGATCGTTTGGTGCATGGCAGCATCCATTCGGGAAAAATAGGCCCTGGCGTGATCCACGTCCCGTTCTATTTGTTTTACGAGTGTTTCCATATCAGGAAATTTTTCTTCATCTCGGAGTTTTTGTAAAAAATCGACTCGCAAACGCTGCCCATAGATTTGTTCATCAAAATCAAACAAATGTACTTCCAGCAGCGGTTGTGCGTGTTCGAAAACGGTTGGCCGGACACCCACGCTGGCTACTCCCCGGATTCGCCGTGTATGGCCTGAATCATTACACCAGCTTGCTTCCACCACGAAAATACCGCTTAGTGGAAGATGATGATGCTTCAATCGTATATTGGCCGTCGGGAAACCCAGTTTTTTGCCCAGTTTGATGCCATCCACTACTCGTCCGCTGATGCTGTAAGGACGTCCCAGGAAATCCGCAGCCAGATCGAGGTTACCTGATGTCAGAGCATCGCGCACTGCGGTACTTGACACCCTCAATTCATTCACGGTAACAGGAGGCATTACCTCCAGCTCATCTGGTTCCGAAAAGAACTTTTGCAGTAAGGCAAGATCTCCCGAACGCCGGGCACCAAAGCGAAAATCCTCCCCTACCAGCAACCAGCGAACATTCATTTCCTGCAGCAGGATACGCGTGATGAACGATTCTGCACTGATTCCGGCAAATTCATGATCGAAACGACAGATCTGCACGCGACCTACACCATACCCCGCCAGCAGTTCCAGTTTCTCGCGCAAATCTGTCAACCGCGCTGGAGCCTGCTCCGGCATCAGGCATTCTCGCGGATGCGGTTCAAACGTCATGACACACGATGCAACCCCTAAGCGATTGGCAACCCGTTTCAGGCGGGCAATCATTGCCTGATGGCCAAGATGTACACCGTCGAAATTGCCTATGGTCAGGGCAACAGGCTCTCCCCTGCCAATCCGCCGGGTTATGCGCATACCGCTAAACCAGGCATCAGCTGATCGAGAATATAATCCGGCCGCACGCCGGCCTCATGCTGACCAATGGCGCACCCAGGGTTGCAGGCAGCATGGATCCATTGCTTCTTAAACTTCGGAAGTATTGAGATCAGCCGGTTCACGATGCGGGAAATGGCTCATCTGATAGCCCATCCAGAGGCGTCCGGCAATAAATTCTGCGACGGTATCTGCATGCTGCTTCAGTAACGGGTTGCCCAGTTCGAGCGTTGTTTGCCGGAAAAGCTGCAACCAGCGCTTGAAAAGCGTTTCATTCAGTTCTGGCAATGCAATGTGTTTAGGCATGGGAGCACCACGAAAACGGCTGGTACCACGTAATTGGGCTGACCAGAAATTGATCATTTGTACGAAATGCGCGTCCCAGTCGATCACATGTTCTTCGAAAATAGGGCCTAATGCGGCATCTTTTCTCGCTTTGGCATAAAATTCATGGACCAGTTTTGAAACTTCTTCCTCGGTGTACAAATCGGGACTGGGTTCAGGTATGGGGCGAGGTATCATGGCTCTGTATCAAATATATTCGATGAGTTAAAGTGTATGTATGTGGAATGACTGAGGTCATAATCCACCTGCTTGTAATACCAATTTTCTCATATTTGCAATACTCCTTCGAGTCTCTTTGTACAAGGTCTATATATTGTTCAAAACCAATCGATCACTCATGAAGAAAATCCGGCTACAGGCTGTCTGTGCGGGCTACTCCCTCGTACTGACCAGTCTGTTGTTACTGAGCCTGATATTGTCCGGTTGTGCCGATATCTGGAACAATCCCTATCCAGCTTCGGATTCCGGTAAAAATATTCTTTACAATGTTTTTGCCGAGCGTCCGAAGCATCTCGATCCGGTGCAATCATACAGTTCGAATGAAATCCAGCTCACTTCTCAGATCTATCAGCCACCACTGCAATATCACTTTCTGAAACGCCCTCTTACCCTGATTCCGCAAACTGCCAGCAGTATGCCCACGGTAAGCTACTTTGACAGTAACGGCGCCCGACTGCCTGTCGATTCAGCAGATACCCGTATTGCTTACTCCGTTTATGAAATTTCGATCAGGCCAGATATTTTTTACCAGCCCCATCCGGCCTTCGCCAAAGATGAAAAAGGCTACCTGCGTTATCATGGGCTAACCGTACAGGATATGCGGCTCATCCACAAAATTAGTGACTTTGAACATACGGGTACCCGTGAACTGATAGCCGATGACTATATCTATCAGATCAAACGACTTGCCCACCCCGCGTTGCATTCACCGATATTTGGCTTGATGGCAGATTACATTACAGGATTGCGCGAATATGCTGATATCCTGAGAGATCAAGCCAAGACCCGACCCAGGAATAGTTTTCTGGATTTGCGTGACTTTCCTCTGGACGGTGTGGAGCGAGTGGATGACTACACCTATCGCATCCGGATCAAAGGAAAATATCCTCAGTTTATCTACTGGCTGACCATGGCATTTTTCGCACCGATTCCGTGGGAAGCAGATCGTTTCTTCTCGCAACCCGGTATGGCCGAGAAAAATTTCTCACTCGACTGGTATCCGGTAGGAACCGGTCCGTATATGCTGGCCGAAAACAATCCGAACCGGGTCATGGTACTGGAACGTAATCCCAATTTTCAGGGAGAGTATTACCCGGATGAAGGCATGCCGGAAGATATACAAAAAGGCCTGTTGCGCGATGCCGGGAAATCATTACCCTTCATCGATAAAATTGTGTACAGCCGTGAAAAGGAGAGTATCCCCTACTGGAATAAATTCCTGCAGGGGTACTACGATGCATCCGGCATCGGCTCGGACAGTTTCGACCAGGCAGTACAGATAACCGGTCAGGGTGAGGCAACGATCACTGATGAAATGGAAGCACAAGGTATTCGCCTTGAAACGGCCGTCGCCCCATCAACGTATTATATGGGGTTCAACATGCTTGATCCGATAGTGGGTGGCCGCACCGAAGCGGAAAAGGCTGCGGCACGCAAGCTGCGTCAGGCTATTTCCATTGCCGTAAATTACGAGGAGTACCTATCCATATTTGCAAACGGGCGCGGTATTGCTGCACAAAGCCCGATCCCTCCCGGAATCGAGGGTTATCATGAAGGCAAAGAAGGGATGAATCCAATCGTTTACGAATGGCATAACGGCGAAGCCCGGCGCAAATCGATCAAACAGGCGCGGGCACTACTCGCTGAAGCAGGCTATCCTGATGGTATCAGTCGCAAGACCGGTAAACCGCTGGTGCTGTATTACGATGTCACTGCACGCAGCGCAGACGACAGATCCATTCTCGACTGGATGCGAATGCAGTTCCGCAGGCTCAATATCCAGCTGGTTGTGCGCAGCACTGATTACAACCGCTTCCAGGACAAGATACGCAAGGGAAATGCACAGATTTTCGAATGGGGCTGGAACGCGGATTACCCTGATCCGGAAAATTTTCTGTTTCTGCTATATGGTCCACAGCGCAAAGTGGGTAACAGTGGTGAAAACGCCGCGAACTATGACAACGCCGAATACAATCACCTGTTCGAACAGATGAAAGACATGGAACACGGCCCGCAGCGTGTACAGATCATCGACAAAATGGTCACTATTCTGCGGGAAGATGCCCCCTGGCTGTGGGGCTACCACCCGAAGGAATTTGCCTTGTACCATGCCTGGTATCAGAATGTGAAACCCAACAGAATGGCATATAACACAGTCAAGTATTACCGGATCGATCCTGCATTACGCGATCAGAAACGAGATGAATGGAATAAACCCGTACTATGGCCGATCGGGGCGGGTACGGCCCTGCTGGCCATCATTCTTTTGCCAGCATGGACCGTATACCGTCGCAGACAGCAACAGCAAAGCATTACTGAACAGGCAGCCTGATCCAATTTTATGCATTTATGCTAAATTACATCATCCGCCGGATACTTTACGCACTTCCGATTCTCGCCGGCGTCAATCTCATCACTTTTGCACTCTTTTTTGTGGTCAATACCCCAGATGATATGGCACGTATGCATCTCGGTACAAAACACGTCACGGAAGAAGCCATCTGGAAATGGAAGGAAGAACATGGCTACAATAAAGCTCTGCTCTATAACGAGGCGGCTCCCGGGTTTGGAAAATTCACTGATACCATTTTTTTTGAAAAATCGGTCTCGATGTTTGCGTTCGATTTTGGTCGTGCCGATGATGGCCGTGATATTGCCTACGAGATCCAGTCACGCATGTGGCCCAGTCTGGCGATTGCATTACCCGTATTTCTGCTGGGTCTGCTGACCTACATCACGTTTGCCCTGGTGATGATTTTCTTTCGTGCCACTTACATCGATTTCTGGGGAGTCATCCTGTGTGTGATGCTTATGTCCGTTTCCAGCCTGTTTTACATTATCGGCGGCCAGTTCCTGATCGGTAAGTTATGGCATCTGGTTCCCATCTCCGGCTACGGCAGCGGACTGGATATCGGCCGGTTTCTGCTACTTCCGATCCTTATCGGTGTGATCAGCAGTGCCGGCGCCAATACACGCTGGTACCGCACTCTTTTTCTGGAGGAAATCAACAAGGAATATGTGCGCACAGCCCGGGCCAAAGGATTAGCAGAAAGCGTGGTGCTGTTCAGACACGTACTCAAGAACGCGATGATTCCTATACTGACCGGGGCTGTCGTCATCATTCCGCTACTATTTCTCGGGGGGTTGATTACTGAATCGTTCTTTGGCATCCCGGGTCTGGGCAGCTATACCATCGATGCCATTCAATCCCAGGACTTTGCTGTGGTGCGTGCGATGGTATTTCTGGGGTCATTACTGTATATCGCCGGGCTGGTGCTGACCGATATTTCCTATACTCTGGCAGATCCGAGAGTACGACTGGAATGATCATTCGTTTTTGCAACCAACCAGACCTTTCTATGCAAAGCCGGATACGGTTTGCTTCAGTATGTCATTCTGTGATCGAGCATTCAGATGATACAGATTTTTCATCGCTCCATTCGAGGTTCAGTCTGTTTTGAAGCCGGTTCTGTATAGTATAAAAAGCAAAATCGTGATTTTTGCCGTGATTGCCACTTTGCTGCCCACGGCCGGTCTTGGTCTGTTGTCATTCAAACAAAACGAAGCACTGATCATCGATAGTGTTACCCGCGAATTACGCATACTTGCAGATAATATTAACCGCCAGCTCAATCTCTGGATGGATGAGAATACACTTACCATTCGTGCGTTATCGACATCCAACTCCGTCATTGACGGATTGACCATCCTGAAAAATCAGACGGACAATACGCACGGGAATACTGTAAAACAGGCACAATCCGTTATATCCGGTTACCTGAGCGCGGTACGGGATAAACTGGATGATGTACTGGAGCTGACCGTTTTCGACAATACCCGGAAAATTGTGGCAAGCAGCGCCAGTACCCCTGAAGTGCTTGAATCTCCTGATCGCTGGACACATGCCTCTCTTACCAGAGGATTTATTGCCGTTATGCCCTACTGGAACGATCGTTACGATACCGCAGCGTTCAGTGTCATTTATCCGGTTCTCTCATACGACAATCAGCTCATCGGCGCTATCGCAGCCACGCTGGATTTAGGGATGTTCAGAAACAAGCTGATGGAAACCAGAAAATTTTCATCGGGCGAAATCACCTTGCTGGATCAGAATGGCAAAGTGTTATTGAGCAGCGCCTCTGGCATTGATCATCTGGTAGTACCGAATCCGCATTATCTGGAGTCGTTGCAAATACTTGAAGAATCAATCACACATGATGGATTATCTTATCCTAAAGCAATCGGCTTGCTGTATGCATCGGAAAACGTTTCGGTAACGATTCTGGTGGAACAGGATCAGAGTGCCATACAAGCTTCATGGATGAAATTGCGTAACCGTTTTCTCGAATTTGTCGCAATCCTGATCGTCATCGTAGCTCTGGTGGCTTTGTATATGGGACATTCTATCGTCACCCCTCTCAAGCAGCTGATCGGTGCAGTCAGGGGAATTGTAGAGGGAAATCTGGATATTTATCTGCCAGTCAAACGCAAGGATGAAGTTGGACAACTGACGACCATCTTTAATCAGATGACCGATGCCTTGCGTAACAAACATACGGAGATCATGGCTGTCAATCAGGCCATGCAGCAGCAAAACCAGCTTTTGCAGAAACTTTCGATCACGGATGGTCTGACAGGCCTGTACAATCGGGCAAAACTCAACACCACCCTGATCGAGCAACTTGCCAGATTCAAACGCAACGATCGTACCTTCTGCCTGCTGATGATCGACGTGGATCATTTCAAAACCATAAATGATAAACTGGGGCATATCACAGGCGATAAGATTCTGATTACCGTAGCTTCCGTCCTGCTGAAGTCGATCAGAACGATAGACTACGCTGCGCGCTACGGTGGTGACGAATTCATGGCTATCCTGACTGAAACCAATTCCAGTGCTGCAATCAAAACAGCAGAGCGAGTTCGCTCCGAAGTAAGTGCTGCCTGTTCTGCACTCGAAGAGTACCCGGTCCAAATCACTCTGAGTATTGGCATCACTCAGAGTGACCATAACGATACCGTCCCGGGTGATCTGATCGCACGCGCGGATGTGGCACTGTATGAAGCCAAGAAACGGGGACGCAACCGGGTACACTGCGTTGATGTGGCACATCCCGATACATAGGGTCATCATCGGTTCCAGTGTGCCTTACTCTATCCGGATATAACAAAAATGGAATATAAGGACTATTATCAGATCATCGGTGTTTCGCGAGATGCGACTCAGGATGATATTAAACGTGCTTATCGCAAACTGGCACGTAAATACCATCCCGATGTCAGCAAGGAACCGGAAGCCGAGACCCGTTTCAAGGAAATCGGCGAAGCCTATGAAGTGCTCAAGGATCCGGAGAAAAGAACTGCGTACGACCGACTGGGAACTCGCTGGAAGAGTGGACAGGAATTTCAGCCTCCCCCAGGATGGGATCAGGGATTTGAATTTCATGGTGGTGGATTCACTGAGGCCACTTCTCAATTCAGCAGCTTTTTTGAATCGTTATTTGGACGAAGTCAGCAGAGTCACCGTTATCGCGATCGGGAGTTCAATCTGCGTGGAGAAGATTCCCACGCGAAAATTTCAATAACCTTGGAAGATTCTTTTCAGGGGAGCATCCGCAATCTGACCTTGCAACATACGGAACCTGGACAGGATGGACGACCTCTTGCCAAAGAACGCACATTAAAAGTCCGGATACCTAAAGGCATTCAGCAAGGACAGCATATCCGGTTGGCCGGCCAAGGAAGCCCCGGAGCCAGAGGTGGAAAAGCAGGTGATCTTTACCTTGAAATCGTATTCAAGCCACACCCTCTTTTCAGAGTGGAAGGTAAAGATATTTTCCTGGAACTGCCTGTAGCCCCCTGGGAAGCAGCACTGGGCGCCACAGTCGCAATTCCCACCCCGGCAGGAACAGTAGATCTCAAAATCCCTGCCGGCTCGCGATCAGGACAAAAACTGCGTCTGAAAGAACGGGGTATTCCGGGCGCATCTTCGGGAGATTTGTATGTCATTTTACAAATTGTATTGCCTGCAGCCGATAGTGAGGAGACACGTGCGTTTTATCGCGAAATGGAACAGAAGTTTACATTTAATCCTCGTGCCGGAATGAGTACCCGATAAAATGGGCCACGATATTTTGCATGGCATTGTAATCGAAGAAAGTGAGGCACTTTCACTTTCTGAACTCTGCCGGATCTGTAACGTTGAGGTCGAGTGGATCATCGCACTGGTAAACGAAGGAATTCTCGAACCTGCGGGAACCCGGCCAGAAGACTGGTTCTTCAGTGGAATAGTTTTGCAGCGTGTACTGGTCATGAGACGTTTGCAACGAGATCTGGATATCAATCTTGCTGGTGCTGCATTAGTGCTGGAGCTGCTGGAAGAGAGGAATGCATCGTTTGTAAAAACAAATTTTTATTGATTCTAAATGAATTTCCATTTAGGACCTGTTCCAGAAATATTGAATGGCAAGCTGGATGACAATCCACTCCAAATCGGTATCCGATCACTATGAATCAGACACAATTAAAAATTCGTATCCACCTGGATCAGGCAGCTGATCATCCGGAGGTTGAACAAAATTTACCGGAACTGCCGGAAGAGTCTGTATTTCCCCCACCTCCCCCAGTATATGAATATAACTGGCCAAGGATCATTGTTGCCGGGCTGGTACTGTTGCTTGTACTGATAGCCGGTATCGGGATCGCTGCAGGTTGGTTGTCTAATGACAAGGAATTCGAAACGAGTTCCACAGAAATATCGTTGGCAACTGTACCCCCGGCCGATCCCGAAACATCCTCCACTGAAGCGGCACCACTACTGCCCTCTACCGGATCCTCGTCAGATCAGCCGTCTGAAAACAATCTGGCAATCGGGAGTGTACCTGATGGAGATATAGAACCTGATCAGACCGCACAAATGCTTGATCCACAGCCACAATGGGTTGCTCCAGCTGCATCAGCTCCTCCAGTCAAACCGAACATTGCCATTCCTCAGGCAAAAACGAAAAACGTCTCACAAGGAAGCAATCATTCTTCCGGCCTGGTCAAAGCACAACTGACTTCAAATATCCAGCAACGACAACCGGTCGATGACATCAATCAGATTTCACTGGGTGATAAGTTGAGCAAACCAATCTTTCTTTTTTTACATCTGAACAATTTCAGAGGTGAGAAAATATTGATCAATTGGTACTATCGCGACCAGTCCGTTGCCAGAATCACTCTGCCGGTTGGGAATAATGACTGGCGCACCTATTCCAGCAAGGTGCTCAACCGCCACAGACTGGGGCCGTGGCGTGTCACTGCCTCGGATCAGGCAGGAAACCTGGTGACTGAATTTAAATTCAGCGTAACTCGTTAATTTAATCTTTCCAGGTATGAAATTTTGCAGTCAATGTGGCGGTAAAGTTATTTTACGTATCCCGGAAGGTGACACACTACCTCGGTATATATGCCCGGAATGCCATACTATTCATTATCAGAACCCCAAAGTAATCGTTGGCTGTATTCCTGAATGGGAAAACAAAATTCTGTTATGTAAACGCGCCATTGCACCTCATCAAGGTAAATGGACATTGCCTGCAGGGTTTATGGAAAACAATGAAACACTAATACAAGGTGCGGCAAGAGAAACGCTGGAAGAAGCCAATGCCAGAGTGGAAATTCGTGAACTGTACGCGGTTTACAGCCTGCCACACATCAGCCAAGTCTACATGCTGTTCCGGGCAAAATTACTGGATCTCGATTTCTTTCCAGGCGTTGAAAGTCTAGAAGTCAGGCTTTTTGGAGAACAGGAAATCCCTTGGAATGATATTGCTTTCCGTGTAATACATGATCCGTTGAAACGTTATATGGAAGAACGGCACTACGGACAACCTGTTTTCCATCTGGGCATCATCAATAAACACTGGGCAGCTGGTGATGTGAATGAATAAATCACCGATAACGTTTCTTATAATTGATGCTGTTCCTTACGCAGCACTTTTACAGAAAAAATTTTAATTTTTGTATGGCCAACGGTAATGCAGAAATTTACCATTTGACTGGAAACAGCGCTTTCTTTATAATGCTTGGCTCAGTCGCGGGGTGGAGCAGTCTGGCAGCTCGTCGGGCTCATAACCCGAAGGTCGTAGGTTCAAATCCTGCCCCCGCAACCAAATGTATATACCAATCGGTATTACATCCGAGACCGCTCAAATGGTTGAGAATCCAGTAATATATTGGATATTCTTCAATACCTTCTGTAACACCTTGGAATTTTCTCCAAGACATACACCTTATCATTTTTCTAACGTCAAGAATAATGATCCTATTCTTGAGTATTTATGAAAGAGAGTCCCTGCTAGTAGGGGTACTAACAGGGGTGGGGGTGGATTCTACCAGAACGGCAGATATTAAGGGTATGAAGCGCCTCACACAGATATGCTACTGCTGAATTAAAACGGTGATAGCGAGAAAGGAAGGCTTTTTGTTGCCTTTATCTACGTTATAAAATCCGCACTTTAAAAGGATGGATTCTGAGGTGTCCAGGAAGGTGTTGACGGTTTGAAAGAGTGAGCAGTTTTAAGAGGATTTAGGCAGTCATGTCATCGAGTAAATGGTGGCCGGAATAAAAGCCAGCCGTTACTGACGGGCAATAGATCCGATACCACACTTGAATAAAATTCTTTAGGGTCACCCCATCTCTGACGCAACTATTTCAACCGGCGATGATTCATCAACAGATTTGTCATACATCCTAACAGTCTGCTTAATTTGGTCAGCATACTGATAAATATCTGAAAGATCGGCAATCTGGATTTTCTTTTCATCTTTTCCGTCAAAAAACCCGAGTACCAGCCTGGATAAATTATTGAACCACAGGCGACATATGAGCTTGCGGTTGTTGTTATCCAGCAAGATTGCGCAGTAGCTCCTGGAATCACGCATGACAACGCGCTTCGGATCCGTAACTTCCCGGAGAATCGCACGAACAATTCGATATCCCTCAAGCTCTTCTTCTGTCGTGATAATCCTATCCTGATCCAACTCACGCGGTGAAGAATTCGCCTTCATGCCTTCTGTAGGTTCCATCGCCATTTTAAGCCGATCATTGATTTTTTCTGAGATAAGCTGTTGAAATGCATTTTTTGTAATTAAAGTGAACTGCTCTTTAATTGCGGGAGTAATACGTTTTCCGCTAAACACCTCTGAACATGCCAGTTTCACGAAATCCTCAGACGGAGAAACCATCCAATCAGAGAGGATATTTCGAACCGCTCTTGTGTACTTCAGATCGCTTGCGGTATTCATAATCAGCTCGACATTAAAGGCAGGCTTGGTAAATTTTTTAAGTTCTTCCACATGCTGATCCTTGAAAGCGAGGATATTGAATTCAAAGAACGGCTTTTCATCCATCTTATTTGCCTGTTCGAGATCAGTAAAGAAGCAGTACGAAATACCATTTGTGAGCACTCCAAAGCGCGCCTCTGTCACATGGAAGTATCTGAACAATTGTGATGCATGACTAACATTCAGATCACTGCCACTCTTTTTACACTCAAATAGCATGATTGGTTTATTACCCATTAGGATGGCGTAATCTACTTTTTCCCCTTTCTTCATCCCGACATCCGCAATCAGCTCAGGCGTCACTTCCGTGGGGTCAAACACGTATAACCAAGGGTCTGTATAAACGGCATGATCAGAGCATTTTTTGTTGCTTCTTCTGTCTGTATCGTATCTTTTATCTTTTTTATACGAATGGAAAGTTCTTTGAGCTGGTCGATCAAATCCATAATAATTTCTCCATAAATTCGATTGTTCCTCTCATCTACGGAAACAACTCTATAAACTTAAATCCAATGACGAGCTGCTGGTAGCTACTTAGGGGGAAAATGAAGTGAAAATAGTGACCTGAATAAAAAATCCCGCCAATGAAAGCGGATGGAAATTTAATAGAAATTAAAAAATGCGCTATGTTCATCGGCATGGGCATGCGGAACTTAAGAAGAACCCTGTAAGCTGCCACTGGTTATCCACCGAAAAGCTAAACCCTAATCTGGGAATGCCGTATCTCCCTCTAACAATCATCTGATTACTTACCGGATAATTGGAGAAAATGTTTTATTAAAACATCATATTATCTGCAGGGGGATTTCATGGGAGTTCTGAACCAAAACGATTTGCAGTTTGAGTACTCTTGGAGCATATTAGAATCTAATGATCCGCAAGTAATAGAACCTTATGACAGCACTCTGCTGAACAGAAACGAGGGATATGATGTAATTACCTTTCTCAACCATTTTGCTCGAACATACAGCCTAAGCAAAGAAAACGCACTCAAGGCAGAAAGGTTTATTAAGTATTACATGCCGCAAGATATAAACAAACGCATAGACGCATCGCGATGGCTTATTGATAATTTAGAGAGCCATGAATTAGAAGAACGTCATACTACGTCGGCACAAGGCTAAATTTTATTCACAAGAGAAATGGTCTCCAACCCTTTTATAAAACATAATTAGCCCTAAGGCATAAATAGCAAGCAAGTTTTGTGATACAACTAAAATAATGAACTGCACGAAGGCAAGGAATAAATATCCAATATAAGGGCTTTAATTGAATAATCCCATAATCCTAATCCAGAAAGACAATCAGCAATTATCGAGCGGACGCTGGCAATCATTCTCGAAACGCTGGCATGAACTGGCTTCAGAAAGCGGTATAAAAACCAGTGAAATCGATGTATTCTCAGACACCAGAGACTGGTTTAATGAACTGAACCAGTGCGATGCTTTCATGTGGTGGTTTGCTCAACCACTACCTCTAATCAGGTCAGGACGAAATATAATACTTGCATTAGCACACGCCAGAAAAATACTTACCTTTCCCAACTTCAATACCACCTGGCATTTCGATGATAAAAGATCGGAATATTATCTTTTAAAATTAGCTGGTATCCCAACTCCAAGGTCTTGGGTTTTCTGGCGACGTAAACAAGCCGAGAATTTCGTTGAAGAAGCTGATTCCACTGGTAATGAAACTATCATCAGGCATTGTTTCGCATAATGTAGCGCTTGTAAGAAATATTAAAGAAGCACGGCGTAGTATCCGAGAACTCTTTGGAGCAGGAATGTACGGATTTCCGCCTGAGAAGATACCTTTTCGCTGGTTAGCCAGAAGAATAAGAGAATCCTTCAGGATATTGTTAGCTCAAGAAAGTTATGATGAATTTCATAAGGGATATGTTCTTTTCCAGGAGTTTCTGCTCGATAATGCATTTGATATACGAATCACAATAATTGGCAATCGAGCTTTTGCATTCCGGAGATTCAACCGACCGAATGATTTCCGAGCAAGCGGTAGCGGCAGAATTGACTGGGATCCAGCATATATACCAACTGATGCACTTCTACTTGCTTATCAAGCTGCGCGCATACTCGAAACTCAGTCACTGGCAGTTGATATCTTGAGACGAGAGGGTGAACCTGTAATTGCCGAAATCAGTTATTACTATGAGGGATGGGCCATTGAAGCTTGCCCAGGTCACTGGGAATGGCCGAGTGATCAGGATTTACCAGAATGGGTAGATGGAAAGACACGCCCCGAAGATGCGATCTGGGAAGATTTCATAGATAAACTTGGCATACAATGTAGTAGTTGAGATCTGGTCTGACAGTTACCCGATTTGACGAGTGCCTGTTAGATCAGATTCAGTTATTCAA
>OBJA01001042.1_pt1 | contig 20710 bp, 25 predicted proteins | sample 1519751 | NCBI WGS metagenome assembly OBJA01 (sample SAMEA3881238, study PRJEB22517) | soil metagenome | biome: lake sediment; feature: soda lake sediment; material: sediment, water from around vicinity | place: India | collected 2013-12-23 | depth 3 m
TCATTCGATATATATACACAATGCAGCAGGGGTGGGGAGTGCTCCTGCTGTGTTTGTTTCTTTTTTAAGCATTAAATATGCTTGGTATTTTTTTGTTGAAATGTTTTTTAATAATTAGAGAGTTTGTACATTTGAGGGGGTATAACAAATAAAATTAAAGTTATGGTTGTTAAGCTTAAGGGTTCTAGTAGTATCTTTGGTAAGGTAAAAACTAATTTTCAACATCAAAATACAATATGGCACGGTCTATACTTATATTATAAACTAATGCGAGATGGAGGTAGTTAAAGGTGCTCAGACATCACCGCTAAAAAATGAAGCTGATGAAGATTTGTTGGTAATCATTTCTATGAAGGATGATAATTTATCTTCTAATTTAGCTTTTGAAGAATTTCATAGAAGATTCAAAAGATTCATCTATGGCATGGCGATAAAAGTTACAGCAACTCTTCCTAATTCAGATGAATTACGGGATGCTGTTTTTCAGAATACTTTAATAAACGTTTACAAGTATTGTGATTCATTCAGTACTGAGGGAGAATTAGATCCAGAAATAATACAAAGAAAAATACACGGATGGTTAGTGAAAATTGCCAAAAATGAACTCCTATCCTTATTGAGAGGACAGGAATCTATTGTTGATCCAGATAGATTAAACTACAGAGATACTGGAGTGGATAACGTTATGGATGAAGAAGTCCCTGATCAATTATCATATAATGAACAAATTGTTGGCGAAGCATTAAAACTTTTAAAAGACAGGGATCAACATGTGTTTATGACATACTGGCTTTATTATGAAATGGGAGAGGGTAGCCAAGCAAAAAATCTTCCCTCGGAAGTTATTGAAGAATTAGCAGCCAAATACGAAACCACTCCTGAAAATATAAGACAAATAATAAGTCGTTCGAAAAAGAAAGTATTTGAATATTTGGAAACCAAATATAAATTAAACCGGAGGTAACTATGAGCAATTATCTGAACAAAGCGGATCAAGAAAAAGCTTTTTATAAAGCTCTAAGAAGCTATGGTTACATTTTTCCGGAAACAGATGAAGAATTGCAAAACTTTGAGATTAGCATTTCTAAAATGAAATTTAATATTCCCGATAAGTTTAATAATCCATTAAAAATATTAAATGCTGGAAAGATTGAAAAGGTGGATGAGTTCAGTTCCTTTTATGATGAAGAGATTGAAGAGAATTTAGCCCAGGCTGCACGAAAGGGCACTAGCATTCCTGATGAAGTGTGGATTCAAATGGAGAAAGATCGTAAAAAGGCAGAAGAGAATAATAATGATAAAAACACTGACTGAATATCGAAAAGAAGAATTATCTGACCTAGCAGAATCAGTTGTTGAGTACTACATTGGAGATAATGTTGTTGATCTTGAAATTATTGCTAAAGCAAATAATATTACCTTTTCATATGGCAATTATAAAAATGCTTTTGATGGCCTTATTCAGCACAAATCGGGCAATTTCCATATTTTCATTAATAATGGTAAAGGTGTTAAGAATACTCCAAGGGCCCGATTTACATTTGGGCATGAATTAGGGCATTTTTATATAGACGAACATAGAAATGCCTTAAAAAAAGGAAAAGTTCCATCGCATCCATCATTCAATAAATTGTTATCTAAAAACTTAGCTGAAAGAGAAGCTGATTTTTTTTCTTCTTGTTTATTAATGCCTTCAAAGAGATTTAAACAACAATGTTTAAAACAACCATTATCCGGTAAATTAATAGAGGACCTTGCAGCGTATTTTCAGACGAGCCTTTCATCTGTAATCTTTAGATACTTTGAGCTAAATTTATTTCCAATGTTTATAGTTTGCTGCAAAGATGCCAAAGTGAAGTGGTATTTTCGCTCAGCAGATTTCAGATATAAATATCCTCCTAAATATGGAGCTGATGTTCCCAATTCAACAGCAGTAGGAGATTTCTTTTATGACAATATAGAATATTCTTCAGAAGAAATTATTTACCCTGATGACTGGTTTACGGATTTCAAAATGAATAAGAACCAACAACTTTATGAGAAGTGCTATTATCAGAAAAAATCAAATACTGTAATAAGTATCGTTTGGGTTAAAGAATAAGTTTGTCACGGTTCATTCTTCTATATGTAAACAATAAATTTTTTACTTATGAAAGAAAATGAAAAAGGCCAAAATTATGTAAACATCATAGTAAATGATGATTCTTACTCAATTCACAGAGGAAGGCGTTCTGTCGCTGAAATTAAAGAAGCAGGAGGGGTTTCTATAGCTGATAAACTAGAACAGGTCATTAATGGTGAATTAGTACCATTAGATGATAACGATTCTGTTGCCATTAAAGGAGGAGAAGAATTTAAAAGTCATATTCCTAGTGGAGGAGCAGCATAATATATCTATGAAAACTCCTGGAGAACAAATGGCTGAATTGCAAAGATTCTATCCTGATGCAAAAGTAATCCCAGAGGGCGGTATTGAATTTATTTATATACCAAATTTAAAACTTCCTTCTGGTTGCACTCCTGAAATAGTTGAAGCATTACTTTGTCCTGTCCATAGGGATGGATACCCTACAAGATTATTCTATTCTCAACAAATTGCGAATATACCACCAAAAAACTGGAATGGAAACATTAGGATATGCGATAGAAGTTGGGTTTCCTATTCTTGGAATTCAAGAAATGGCATGGAGCTATTAGAAATGGTAAGATATCATTTATCTACTTTAACTCTTGCACAATGAAAAAAGTAACAATACGTGTTCCTAATGAATTATGTCAACAAATAAGAAAAGACCTGGCAAGAAGGCATGGTTTTGCCTTTGAAAGAGTGGGATTTGCTATTGGAAAAAGTAAGGAGTTACACGATGATGCTGAATTAATCATTATATCTGATTATGTTCCGGTTGCCGATGATCATTATATTCAAGATAATTCTGTAGGAGCACGAATAAATAGTGATGCTATTAGAAACGCAATGCAAATAGCTTTGAATAAAAAATGTTCCATTTTTCATGTTCATGAGCATTCTGGAACTGGAACTCCAACATTTAGTTTTACTGATTTAGACGAATTGCCGAAGATAGTTGATGCAATTATCAATGCAAACCCTAATAATATTCATGGATTATTACTCTTGAGTAAAGATGGGATAAATGCTACAGTAAAAATGAAACCATCTAAAGAAGAAGCTATATTGGAGAAAGTAATTCGAGTTGGATATCCAATGAGCTATAATGAAGGATGGTACCAAGATGCTGTTTTCGATGAGAACAGATATGATCGACAATCATTTTTAGGAGAATGGTCTCAACATATAATAAGCAAGATAACAGTAGGTATTATCGGTCTAGGAGGAGGAGGATCTCACATAGTGCAACAATTAGCTCATTTAGGAGTCCAAAACTATATTATATTTGATGATGATATTACAGAAGATTCTAATTTAAATAGATTAGTTTCTGCAACGGTCAAAGATGCGGTATCTGGGCTTCAAAAAACAGAGGTTGCTTATAGACAAATTAAAGGATTACAACCAAATGCAAATGTCAAAATAGTAGATGATGTTTGGCAGAAACAAGCTACTTTATTCCAAAAATGTGATGTGATTTTTGGAGCGGTAGATTCATTTGCGGGGAGGAGAGACATTGAGCTAGAAAGTAGAAGATATTTAATCCCTTACATTGACATTGGTATGGATGTTAGGATCATAGAGCCTAATCCCCCAAGATTATACGGCCAAATAATTCTTTCTATGCCTGGTAAGCCGTGTATGCATTGTATTGGTTATCTAACAGAGGAGTTGCTAGCAAAAGAGGCTCAAAAATATGGTGATGCTGGTAAGAAACCTCAAGTTATATGGTCAAATGGAATTGTTGCATCAAATGCTGTTGGTATCTTTGTGGATTTAATTACTGGATGGTCAAAAAAGAATAATGTTACGTATTATCAAGAATATGATGGGAATAATGTTACGTTTAAAAGATCCTATCGATTGGATTATTTGAAAAGTGATAATTGTCTCCATTTTCCACTGAACAATGCAGGGCCAATTAATTGGTAACAATAGAATTAAATACATTGCATGACCTGCAATAATAACATAGTGCAGAAAGTGCTACATTTGGACTACCTAAGATTAAATAAATGGCAGTGTAACTTGAAAGGTAGGTTCTTTGAATTGCCTGCCTTTTTTATTGTTAACCGTTTCTAAAAAAAAACATAAGATACATAGAAACATGATACATGAATTAATAGGATTTAGCAATCAAACATACGATAGAGCAAATCGTTGTGGAAATTGCCCCAATAACTGCCCTGAGACTGGAAATTGTGAGCAATGTTTAGAGAATGTGCATTACGGGATTGATGGGAGAATTTATAATTGCACAAATATTTTAAGCTTTTATGTGGGAAAATATGCCTATAAATACTCTTCTGAAATTGGACATGTTTTTAATTACCCACGATTTGGGGTTTTTCAAGAATATAATATTCTATCTCTGGGTTGTGGACCATGCACAGACTATTTTGGGATTTTAAATTCGATAATTAGTAATAATAGAAATATTAGACTTAACTATTTAGGTATTGATATTAATAATGATTGGAATCCAATTCATAATTGGATGCTTCAAAGACTTGGTAATACCTATGGAGTATTAACAATGGATGTTTATGATTTTTTAGCAAATCCTGCTCACTATCTTGAAAGGTATGTACCTAATATTATAATTGTTAATTATCTTCTATCGGATTTACTAAAAGCTGGACGCGATATTAATGTGTTTATAAATAAATTAGAAGAAAACATTTTTAGGAATTTAGCTACAAACTCATACATTATAATTAATGATTACAATAGAGGTTTGAATGCAAACGACCCAAGAACTTATTATAGTAACTTTGTTCATGCAATTAGAGAAAACTCTGATGTAAAATGCTTTTATTGTCATTATAGACATAACATTAACAGATATTTTAAATATGGCTATCAACATGCATCAAATGCATTACTTTTTCAAGTACAACCAGAATATCGTATTTTTAATCCATGGGAGTTTTGCTCCAGTGCTCAATTAATTATAAAAAAGAACTAATGATATTAAGTGTTAGCAGGCGGACAGATATTCCAGCATTCTATTCAGAATGGTTTTTAAACCGCATAAAAGAAGGATTTTTATATGTGAGAAATCCTATAAATAAAAATTTGGTTAGCAAATTAGATATTAAACCTGATATTATTGATTGTATTGTTTTTTGGTCAAAAAATCCAAAGCCATTAATGAAAAAACTTTATTTACTAGATTCATATAAGTACTATTTTCAGTTTACTATTAATCCATATAATGACACATTAGAAAGAAAAGTTCCTAAGAAAAGTGAAATTATTGAAACTTTTACAGAACTATCAGAAAAAATCGGTAAAGAGAAGGTTATATGGCGATATGATCCAATATTTTACACTAACGAAATAGATGAAAGTTATCATGTGAAGTATTTTGAAGAAATTGCAAAAAGATTGTTCAACTATACCGAAAAATGTGTAGTCAGTTTCCTTGATTTGTATAAAAAATGTGAGCGAAATCTAAAAACAACTTCTGTAATGATTCTTGAAGAAGAGCAGATTGAGCAAATAATGAAAAAACTGAAAAAAATAGCTGAAAAATACAATTTGACAATTGAAACATGCGCAGAAGATATTGATTTGCAATGCATAGGAATTAAACATGGAAGGTGCATTGACAATGATTTAATTGAAAGGATTATTGGTTATCCAATTGAAACACGAAAAGATAAAAATCAAAGACAAATATGTGGCTGTATTGAAAGTATTGATGTAGGAGATTATAATACCTGTTTACACAATTGTCTATATTGTTATGCAAATTTTAATTCTCAGATGGTAGATGAAAATTTTGAAAAACATAATCCAATTTCACCATTACTGGTAGGAGAACTAAAGTCGTCAGATAAATTAAATGAGAGAAAAATAGAAAGTTTCAGAATTGATTCATTACTAAACAATAAATGGCAGTGACTAATATCTTGTATAAAACATTGTTACAGTAGATATGCAAGCCACAAAACCCATCCTGAAATCCATACTTGCAAAAGATCTATATTTTTTTTCGCACTAGTTTACATGGCCTGGTCACGAATGGGAGTGACGGGGCGGGGCATTGGAAAAAACGTCTGAACTCTGATTGCACCTGATTAACTGATTAACTATGATTAAGGACAGCAATGTTGAATATCCGCAAAGCACCTACGCTGGATAAACAAATCCGTACGATTATACATTCGTTAACACAGTGTTTACTCTTTCCTTAGTTTCGTGCGGTGGTACTTTGATTATTTTTTAGTAGAGAATAATTTACACAGCGAATTTTATATATTTACATTTTATTTTAGATGGTCTGGTCACGAATGGGAGTGACGGGGCGGTGCATTGGGGGGATGAATTAATAATATAGACTTGTGGTTTGAAATGAAACAATCCAAAATAATACATAAAGGACAAAGTCGTATTCAGATTGATTTCCCGTATAACCCGCAATTGGTTAATAAAATAAAGCAAATACCTGGAGCATTATGGAGCAGGAACCTTAATGCATGGCATTTGCCAGATAATCAGGAAAGTGTTGATTTGCTAAGGCAGTATTTCGGTATTCCGATGGTTAATGCCATTCTGCAAAATGAGAAATCTTCGTCACAATCATATAATCAAAACTACAAAGCAAAAATTACTGGAAGAGCGCTGCCTGATGCTACTGTTCAAAAGATAGGTCAGTTTCGAAACTGGATGAGTCATAAAAGATACGGTGAATCAACAATAAAAACTTATTCAGAAACCCTATCGGTTCTATTGCGCTTTATATTACCCAAAAGCCCCGAGGAAATGCAGGGACAGGATATGATAGACTTCGTAAATCATTACATCATCCCCAATAAGTACAGTTATGCATTTCAAAATCAGGCGGTAAACAGTGCTAAACTTTTTTTTAGAGAAATAATCAAAGGCAAACTGGATGTTGAAAGCTTTAAAAGGCCTCGCAGCGAACATAAACTACCCAATGTGTTAAGCAAAGAAGAAGTAAAAGCTATACTTCAGGCCCCTGTCAATTTAAAGCATAGATGTATGTTAAGTCTGATTTACGCATGTGGGTTGCGCCGGAGTGAACTGCTTAATCTGAAACCGAATGATGTTGACTCGAAGCGTCACATACTGATCATTCTTAATTCAAAAGGTAAGAAAGACAGGATAGTTCCGATTTCAGACAAGCTTATTGAGATGCTGAGGGAATACTATAAAGTATATCGGCCCAGAATATGGTTATTTGAAGGACAAACTCCTGGTGATCCATATAGCGAAGCAAGTCTGGCTAAGGTTTTAAAAAATGCTTGTGATAAAGCTTGTGTCAGAAAACCGGTTACATTACACTGGTTAAGGCATAGTTACGCCACACATTTATTAGAAAACGGAACAGATCTCAGATATATTCAAGAACTCCTTGGACATAAAAGCAGCAAAACCACTGAAATTTACACACATGTGTCAGAAAAAAGCTTACAAAAAATTATTAGCCCTTTTGACACATTATGATTAAATTGCACAGAAAATATAAATACCAAAAGGTAAGGTTATACAACCGTTTTAGGGTTGATATCATTACCTTTGGTAAGGTTATAAACTAGTTAGCCACTATTTTAAAAGACAGACAAACACAATGATTAACAGAATAATTTTAATTTACTTTTTGATATTGACATCAAACACTTTTGGACAGACAATACAAGAGCTTGAATACGATTTGTCTTGGTATCAGAGTTCGGAAGAATATGGTGACAAAATTGAAAAGGCAAAGAAATTACAAGAGATAGACCCTTTTAACTACAGAGCTGCAGAATATATTTGCAGGTACTACAATGACAGAAAAATTGATTCTGTTTCCATCTACTTTGACAATTTGATTGCCAAATTTCCAGACAGCTCTGAACCATATCTTTTAAGGTCAGAATTATTGTTTCTTGAACTTGATTTCAGTGACAAAGACGAATACAATAGACGTAAAGTACAATATTTAAAGCAGGGACTCACTATCAGTCCAAAAGACCCTTTAATAGTTTTTAAGTTGGCAGAATCATATTATAATGATTTTATTTTCCCTTTGGAGAAAGAAAAAGATTGGGGATTTAGCTTTGACCTTGGGGATGAATTGATTGATTCCACATTAGTAGTTACAGAAAAACCTATAAAAAAGTCAACGTTTGAACACGTAGCAGATAGTTCATTAAATTATTTTTACCAAGTTTGGGATTTAGGAAAGGAAAAAAGAGACATTATTTACTATCCAATCAGACAGCTTGAATGCTTTTTAAACCAGATTGAAAAAACTCCAATCCCCAAAGACACTGAAATAAACTTTAATCAATGCTATTTCCCTTCATCCTATTTCGCCAACTTAACAGATAATTGGGAATGTGACTTTACAACGGACTATTTATTTGAAATAGAATCGGGAAAAAGAACTGCTGAATGGCTTGAAGTTCAACTTAGAGACCTTAAAGAAGATTGTCTTTACAATAATGAAACTATGCCAAATGCAACTATTTACCGATTTACTTGGCTAAGAAGTTTCCACCATCCGATTGCAATTAGAATCGAGAAATCTGAAAATGAAATAATTTTGTATTGGAAGGTTGGAAAAGGTGCAGGAGGTTATGAGCCAAAAGGTTTGAAAAAATCAGGCAAGAAAAAACTAAATCCAAAAGATTGGACAGAGTTTGAAAGACTTATTAAGGATTCAAATTTCGATAGTTTGCCCAATAATAAATATATACCAATGACAGACGGAGCAACTTGGACTATAGAAAGGAAAACTTCTGAATCATTTAAAGCTCATAATACGAATTGGCCAAATAAAGAAATTAAAGATGCTTGTTTATATTTGCTTGACCTGACAAAAATTAAGGTGAAAGATGATGACAAATATTAAAAAAACAGTGGCTAACATCATGTATAAAACATTGGGGTTTAAGTAGTTACTTGAGTGTTTCTGCCCCGCATCAGCTTTTGCATCGGCAGACAGGGAAGTCGCCCGCAATCCCCAACGTTTTATACATGTATCCGTTATGCGTCATTGTAAAACAACATAAAGCCATCGAATTATGAGAGTAAATAACGAAGAAATTTTTACCATTCCTTATCTGAATGATGACAAGAGAAGAATAATTTATGTTCCCTTAAGAAGTTATTTAGCACTTGTTGATTTTAATATATCCCTACTCCTTATGTCGGATAAATATTCAGAAGAAAAAGAATCATTTTTCAATATTTTAAAGCAAAGACCACTTTTAGATATTGACGAGATAATAAAAAACATCCATCTCTCAAATCCTGAACTCTCATTAGCATTAACAGATAATTGTAATCTGAGATGCGTTTATTGCCATGCATCAGCGGGAGAATCTCATAAGCTTGAGACTATGTCAGAATTAATGGTAGATTCGATATTGAAAAAGTATTTTGAATTCATTAAACCGAGTAAGTATGTTAGAATTAGCTTTGATGGAGGAGGAGAACCAACATTTAACTTTGAACTTCTGCGATACGCTATTAATAGTGCAAAAGAATATGCTAAGGCAACTGAAACAAAGTGTAAATTCTCAATGGCTACTAATGGGTTTTATGGTAAAAATATTAGAGAATTTATTGTAAATGAATTTTCTCATGTTTCGTTGTCATTTGATGGACCAGAGCATGTACATGACAAACACAGACCAACGCAAAATGGGAAAGGTTCATTCTCTACTGTCTTTGAAACAGCGAGGTATTTTGAGGAAGCTAAGTTATCCTTTGCATTCAGAGCAACAATTTCTGATTATAGCTTAAAATATTTTAAAGAAATAATTGACTTTTTTATTGATAATTTTCCAAATAAATCTTTAGGATTGGAACATTTAAATTCCCTTGGTCGAGCAATAAATTGCACAGAACTTTTGCCACCTAACAAGGAAATATTTACAAAACAATTATTAAATGTTCTAGAATACACTAAGGATAAACCAATAAAGATATTAAATTCTGCATCAACAGAATATGATATTATTAGACCTGTATTTTGCTCAAACGTTGGCATACCTAATTGGACAGTAAATATTAAAGGTGAAATTGCCGCATGTGCGCGAGATAATGTTCCTGATGAGTTTATTTTCGGCAAGTTTAATTCAGTTTCTAAAGAGTTGATATTTGATAAAGAAAAACTTATTAACTTGCAGAAAATGAATGTAAAGAACTATCCAGAATGTGAGGGATGTTTTTGCAAATATCATTGTGCAGGAGATTGTCCTGACAGAAGAATGACAGACAAATTTGATTGTAAATCAATCCAAGAAATTGGAGTACATATTTTAAATGATAAAATTAATAACAAGGAGGTTCAACATGCAAACACAATTAGTTCGCCCGGCTCAGGAAGTAACTGAGAGAGAAATTCGTAATGAAAAACCTGCATTCATTGAAAAAGAAGTAGATATGGGTTTTTTTGACCATCATTTCTTTCAGGTTAAAGATGGCATTCTGATAAATGACAGTTGCCAAAGAATTAATAAATGTTCTTGTAATTGCAATCATTGTTCTTGGGGAATTATGTAAGCCCGAAGAACGAAGAAAAAACAACGAACGCATAACAGCGTATATAATTAAGGGTGGTTTTGGTGCTGATAATCAGCATTATTATCCGCTTTAGCTTTGGTGTGTTTCGACAGGAAAGCAGCACGCAATCCGCCCCTAATCATATACGCGAACCGTTGAACTAAACCGCCCCCTTGCGGAGGCGGTAATTTGATGGTAATTTTAAGGTGCAAACTTTAAAAAAAATCCATCATGAAAAATCAAAACTCTCCCTATGTTGAACGTCTCATTCATGAGATGCAATTACGAAATTACAGTTCCAGAACCGTTAATTCATACAGTTCACTACTATCAAAGATAGAAAGTTTTTATCATCTGCCCTTTGATCAGATATCCACTCAACAACTTAAAGATTATGTACTTCAAAGGATAACCAATGAAGAAATCTCCACTTCAATGATTAATCAATATATTAGTGCATATAAAATCATGCAGGTTGATGTGCTTAAACGCTTAAACGTAACTGGGACGATACATTTTTTTGCAACCCACTTACTGGAGAAGGGAGTTAATCTGAAGATTATCCAGCAATTTATGGGTCATGTTTCAATCAAAACTACCTCAGGGTATCTTCACCTGGCAAATGTAAATCCCTCAAGCATTGTTTCTCCTCTTGATTCCATGAATCTTTAAACTATAAAAACATGGAAAACACGAAACAATATATTGAGCTTGCTGATATTCTAAAAGATCAGGCAACGAATTTCCTCCAGAATCACAATTTGTGTCCTGAGCAAATCAAAGCATTCAAAGCTATAATGCAATGTCGTACTGCAGCGCTAGGCGGGCATGTTGATTGTTGTGATAACTGTGGATACATGAGGCAATCATACAACTCATGCCGCAATAGACATTGTCCAAAATGCCAGTTTATAAAAAAAGAACTATGGGTTGATAAACTAACAGCAAACTTACTTCCTGTTAAGCACTTTCATATAGTTTTTACCATACCTTCTTGTTTGTACAAATTGTTTTACATCAACCAGGCAAATGCCTACAGCCTGCTTTTTAAAGCTGCCGGTAAAGCCTTGATGCAATGTGCTGCAAATCCCCAATTCATTGGTGCACAAGCTGGAGCTGTAGGGATTTTGCATACTTGGGGTCAAACGCTGGTTTATCATCCACACATTCACATGATAGTGCCGGCAGGTGGCCTTTCTGATGATCTGATGGAATGGGTACCTGCAGGATAGCTATATCCAACCAGCGACTTTTAAATTACCACGATGATTACAAAATGGCCGGAGTAAGAAAGGTAATAACACTGGAGGTTGATGAATTTATCAGTAGATTTATGCGCCATGTTTTGCCCTGTGGATTCTACAAAATAAGCTTGTTAAAAGCCATGTTGGAATTGGTATGCTTAAATGAAACCATCATAGAGAAAAAAATGAAAGAACCGAAACAAGTTATTGGTAAAAATTATACATGTAAAGGCAATTATAACCCTATTTAAATCGCAAGATCCAAAAGAACTCCCATAGCGGCATAGTCCAACTCGGTTTTATTCATCATTCTCTCACACACCTAAAAATTTTCACTACAATTTTTTACATCAAACCTTTCTTTATACATTTGTGTGAACGATGAATAAAACGCTATACGTTGTGCTGCATAATACAAAGACGCTGCAAACATGAAACAAAGAATTTTGATTTTATTAATTTCCGTGATTAGTATGACTCCGATTTTTGGACAAAATTTGGATAAAGTGGATTCTGTTCAAGTTTGCAAAATCACAAATGACTTTTTTAAATGGTACATTAATGCAATTAGTGGAAAAGTGAAATCAGTTTACCAGCCAAGATTTGTTGAAAGTGCCGGTGGAAAGACAACTCTGGATTTTAATGAATATTTTGAGAACCTGAAACAACATAATTTTTCAGACGAACTGATACAAAAGGAAAAGGAAAGTTATCGTGATTGCATTGACAATATTGAAAAAGTCTCATACTCAGATTTCAAATCCAAATTCACAGATTTAGACCAATTTGAAAGCATTGGCTGTGATTTCGAGAATTATTATCGTTGGACTGGTGGACAAGAACCAATTCAAGGTATTCGGATTAAAAATGTAATAAAAGAATTTGAGAACAAAACCATTGTGATTGTTGAGTACTTTTTTGACAATGGAGAAAATTATGGACTGACTTATTGGGGAAATAACAAGATTAGTTTTCGGAGAATAAAAAATGACTGGAAAATAGATAATATTGACTGGAAATGAATAAATTACGCAGCACAACACACAATATAGCCAATAAGGGGTTCAGTGGTATGCAAAGGGTTGTAGCCCGCTCAAACATTCGTGTCGGTGGACAGGAAACTCCGCAATCCCTTACGGTACATACACTCGACCGTTGGCACTCACCCTAAAAACTGACACAACCGATAATAGAGAACAGAAAATGAAAAACAAAATACCAACCTTTCGCAAAATTAAAAGAATTGAAAGCCGACACACAAGCCAATGCTTTTGCAGCACATTTAATTTGGCCCAACCTAAATAATTGCAAATTATGAAAATTAAGTCTTTAAAAGCATTCAACGGAGACGCAATCCTGATTACGTTCAAAGAAAAGGGAAACGAAAGAAACATTTTAATTGACGGTGGAATGCCTGCAACTTATGTACAGAAAGGCAAAAATGGGAAACCTGAATATGGAGAGCTTAAAACAACCATTGATGAAATTCGATTACGAAATGAGAAAATAGACCTTCTTGTTCTTACTCATGTTGACGATGACCATATTGGAGGTGTTTTGCAGTGGTTTGAAAAAGATAAGGAAGCACATAAAATAATCGGACAGGTTTGGTTTAACTCAGGAAGGCTCATTTCAGAATACTTTGACGAACAAGAAATAGTAGAAAATTTATTGGAGATTCCTAATGAAAGGACTCTTACAAGTATTGGACAAGGTGTAAAGTTTGAAGAATATATTGAAGAGAACGGTATTTGGGATAAAAGGATAGTTGTTGCTTTAGAGTACTTTGATTATTTGGGTATTACGTTTAAAGTTTTGTCACCAAGTCCAGATAAACTTAAACTATTGCTTGGCAAATGGGAAAAAGAAAAGCCAGAATCACTTGATACATCAGCCGATAAAAACGACTATGAACTTTCACTTGCAGAACATATTAAAAAAGATAAATTCAATGAAGACACTTCCGTTCACAACGGCAGTTCTATTGCTTTCATAATGACATATGAGAAAAAGAACTTTGTTTTTTTGGCAGATGCACATCCGACAGTAGTCGTAAATTCATTGAAAGCATTTGGTTATTCTAAAAAAAGGCCCTTAAAAGCAGAGTTGGTGAAAATTTCCCATCACGGCAGTAAAGCAAATAACAACATAGAAATGTTAGAATTAATTAAATCTAGCAAGTATTTAATAAGTACTAACGGAGATAAACATGCTCATCCGAACAAACAGTTACTTGCAAGACTTGCATCGGTAAACGATAATTGTGAAATATATTTTAATTATCCTGAACAAATCGAGCAAATCATCATGGCTAAAGACCGTTCCGATTTCCCAAATTTCAAACCTACAAGCAAGGAGAATAACGAATTTACTTTTGAATAATGGCAAGAATAGATTTATTATCCCAATATACAGTAAAAGTTGAAGGCGGAAGTGGTTGTCTGTTTCAGCCAATTGATGATGAATATAGTTATGTTCTAACGGCTAAACACGTTATTTCAGGTTATAATTCTCCATCAATAAATCGACAAGTTTTAGATGTAAATGGTTCTTTGACAAATGAGCCATTAGAAATTATTGGCAGCCCTTTTTTACACACTGACCCTAATAAAGATGCGGCAATTATAAAAGTCAAGAAAATAGACCCTATAGAAGCATTACTTCGAGATGATTTCTTGCCTGAAAATAAATATGGTTATTATTTGTGTGGTCATCCTAATTCTAGGAGAAATCAAAATGATAGTTTTAGACTTGATGAAATCACCATATTACAAAGTAAGGAACACAATTATCGAGAAGCTAAAAGTAAACAGCCTATCATCTTCAATGAAGTAGTTGGTCAATCAGGCGGTGGCATTTTGAAAATAGAGGATTCCTGCATTTTGCTTGCTGGTGTGCAATCCAGAATGGCAGCAGAAGATGGAAAAGAAACCTTAGGGCGATTAGTAATTATGCCTTTATCATTCTACGATGAGATTATTGCTGAAAATGAAGATAAACTATCCAAACTATTTCCCCCATACATAGGTTCATTTGAAAGATTACTTAATGATATTTTTCCTTTACCAAATCTTGAATACAAAAAAGACTTAATTCAAAATGAGTTAAGAAGAATATCAAAAGATTTGTGTGATGACTTTTCTCCAAAATCAATTTTGGAAATTTTCAAGGATGGATTTCTTGCTAACGGTACAGATAAAACTATTTGTATTCATAAAAAACTATGGACTTCTTTTCTGGAATTGTTGACCTATAATCAACTACATTCAGAAAAAAAATTGAGGCTTGAAGATTTGAAAGAACTTCACAAAAAAAGAAAGTTATTTATTATTGACACAGATAGTTGGACAAAGAAGATAAATGAAATATACTGTTCTGACTTATCGGAAATTGAGATTGGGGGCTCTATTGTTATATGCGCGACTAACGAAAGATTCCCTCAGCGTGTTGAATATTCAAAAGATGAATTAAAATTATTTGTACCAAACATTAGCATTCCCATAGACCCTAAAAACATTAGTAATACCGTAAGTAATCCTTTTGAAGAACTAAAGTTGGTCAATATTTTTAAATTTCAAGATTCGATTATAAAGAATATTCTTAAATATCAAGAAATGACTGCTATGAATTCAAGAGAAACAATAAAATCAAATACCGATGGAATCCTATAAAGAATTAAAAATTGACGAACTATCTAATAAACTGAGGAATGATTTTCCTATTAAAGAACTAGTCCTTGGGGAATTGCTATTTGGTGGAGTTATTCCATTAGTATTTGTGAGTTTTAAAACACTCAGTGATTTGAATGAAAATTGGAAAAATTTTAATAGTCAAATTACTTCGGATATTATTATAAATTTCAGGGAGGAATATTCAAGATGGAATTTTTATGTTTTTTTCTTTTCAGTAGATGCCGTTCCAAAATCATTGAAATATGAAATTGAAAACAACAAATTCAGTAGTAGAAAAATTGTAATCGATAATTGTAAATCAATTACTGAGGATATAATTGAAGAAGTAATAACCGAGCACATTACAAATGATAACATTGAAATCAATGTAGAGATTAAGAAAACATCAACTTTCAATAAGAACGACAAAATCGCAAAAGTATTAGACAAGGTTAGCTTAGGTAAAAGAAATGATGATGATTTACAAGCAGCATTAGATTTATTAGAAAAAACGTATAAAAATGAAATTTAAAAAAGTTGAAATACAGGCATTCCGAGCATACGATAAAGTAACTGACGGAACATTTGATTTTTCTCGCGAAGAAGATGGAGAGTACGCTGATTTTATTTCATTATACGCCCCAAATGGATTTGGTAAAACATCTTTTTATGATGCGGTTGAGTATGGCGTAACTAAGAATATTCATCGGTTCATTAAAAAGCAAAAGTTCAATCAAGATACTGCAAAGTCAGAGAAAAGTATAAGTTCCGTTGATAAACAATTTATTTTAAGAAACAGATTTTCTGAATCATCATTAGAGAGTTTTGTCAAATTAACTACAGTAAAAAGCAAAGAGCCGCTTATTAGAAGAATTAGTACTCCCATTAAAGGCGGAAGGGATTTCAAATTTGACGAGAGAGAAACTGAAAACAAACACTTCAAAGAAGTAATTTTATCTCAAGAATGGATTGATGCGTTTTTAAAGGAAGATAAACCGGAAGAAAGATATGAGACATTTATAGAGTACTTTGGCGACAAAAAAATTGATGAGTATTACAAAAAGCTAACAAGCTTGATAACATTCAACAACAAGAAGATAGAAGAACTTAAAAAAGAGTTAAACGGAATTCAATTAGAATTGAAATTTGATGGAGATAAGGATATTCTTAAAAAAGTAAATGAAAAAATCTTTTCACTTAAAAAGTCAGGTGAACATTTAAAAGAGATTGATGAATCTTATTCGGAAGCAGATGCTCTTAATCTCTCAAATATTATATCTGAAAGGACAAGTGATTTAGATTTTGAAATTATTAAAGCTACTGAACACATTAAGTATTTAGATATTTTCTTTACAGGTAATGACGAATTAGAAGGAATGACTAAATATTTTGAATCAAAAAGTCAATTAGAGAAGCTTGAAAAACAACTCAATGATAACAACTCTATTATAGAGAAGTTTGAGATAAAGCAAAAGCTAACAAATGAGATTGATTCGATAAAAAAGCTAAATGATGAACTAAGTACAAAAAAACAAAACCTTGAAACGTTAAAAATTGATTTTAAAGAATATGAAAAAATTAACAATGAAATTTCAGCAAAAAGGAAAGAAAACGAAGAACTGAAAAAAGAGTTTTTAGCAATAACAACAAGTCTGAATAATTTAAAACAAAACGAAAGTGAAAATACCACAAAACAAAGTTATGTACAGAAACAAATTTCTGATTTAGAAAAAATTATTTCCGAATCACCAAAACTTAAAGAAAGCCTTGACTACACTAATGTTAAGCTACAAGAACTAAATGCAAAACTTGTTGAGGTAAAAGCAAAGATTACAAGTTTAGAAAAGGAAAAAAGTTTAATTGAAATACCAATTAATAACCTCAAAAATTCAATTAAAGAAACCAACACAGGAGTTTATCCTTCTGTTTCCGATGAAGCGTATTCCAATAATGAAAAAATAATTGACGAACTTACACAAATTGAGAAATCATTAACGACTGAAAAGAAAGATCTTAATGAAATTTATTCTAGGATAGTGGCAAGTGAAAACTTTCAAAAAGAGGTCGAACAGTTTATTTCAAAAGGATCAGAAATCGTTAATAAAAGTCAAGCAAGTGCTTGTCCATTATGCGAACAGCAATACGAATCGTTTAGTGTTTTGGCTTCAAAAATATCTAACAATAGACTATTATCAAATGTCCTTTCAAGTTTACTAAATGAAAGAGACGTTAAAAACAAAAGAATTACTCAACTAAATGAAACATTAAAATTAAAAAGAGAAAAATTAATAGCAGAATTCACCAAAAAATTAGAAGAAATAGAAAAGAAACGTACAACGATTTTAGCTGATTTGAAAAAACATTCCGATGCAAAATCGATACTCTCAAAAGAAATAGAACTGAACACTAAAATTCTTAATGAAATTGTTTTAAAATTAAACGGAAAAACGATTGAAGCATTTGAAAAAGAAATACAAAGCTCTTTAAACAACTTAAGATCAGAATTTGAATCATACATCAAAAAGAATGAAGAACTTAAAAATTTAGTTGTATTAGAATCATTGAAATCAGACAATACAAAAGACAAGTCTTCCAAAATATTGGTTGAACTTGATAGCCTTAATAAAGAAGCGGTATATCATAAGGTAATTGAGTTCTTTAAAGTAAATTATCCTGAAACAGAAATCAACGAAAACATATTTACCGAGGAATTAACGAAGACCTCAAATAGCATAAAATATAATGTTGACAAAGAAATAAAATTGAAAAAAGAAATTGAAGACCTTAACACAACTCTAAACTCATTTAAAATTGAAGATATTCAAAAGCAGAATGAACTAATCAAAAAAACGAAAGAATTATACATCAAGATAATAACTGGTTTTGAGCAAGAAGTTAAATCGAAACTTGGTATTGTATTAAAAGAATACAACCTAGAACTGTTTACGAAGTTTCTAGAGGATAGAAAAAAGAAGAGTAATGAAGAAATCAATAAACTTGAGTTTAGGCTAAAAGACTATAACCTTTTAGCAAAACTCAAAGAAAATGTCACACCTTATTTGAGGTACGAAAAGGCAAAAATTAAAGAAAAAGACACTAAAGGGAGAATTGATTTTTTAAAAAATAAAATTGCTAAGGAGCTAGATAATGAATTAAAAAGTGTTGCTGATTATTTAGCACAACAAATAGATTCCTTTTTTTATGAAGGTTTGATAAATGAATTATACAGGAAAATAGACCCACATCCTGATTATAAAACCGTAACTTTTAAATGCGATTTCTCAGACACTAAGCCAAAACTTAATGTTTGTGTTTATCAAGAAAAACAAGACGAACTAATAATACCTAATTTGTACTTTAGTACTGCTCAGTTGAACATATTGAGTTTAAGCATTTTTTTAGCAAAAGCACTTAATGCAAAAGATGACAAAGGAAATCCACTTGAATGTATATTCATTGATGACCCAATTCAATCAATGGACAGCATAAATATTCTTTCGACAATTGATTTATTAAGAAGTATCGTTGCTAATCACAAAAAGCAAATCATACTTTCTACCCATGACGAAAATTTTCATAATCTATTGAAGAAGAAAATGCCATCAAGTTTATTCAATTCAAAATTTATGGAGCTAGAAACTTTTGGAAAAGTAAAAACAAGCAATAATTAACCAACGCATTTGGTGGCACATTTGCAAAACCGCATAAGTCCATGTTAAAGCCAAGTTTTGCAAAAAAGCCACCAAGCCAACACACAAAGACAGTTTCAAAATGACAGACCAAAAACGACAGAAAAAAAGGGCGAAGTGCTAACACGCGGTATAAAAAATTGCCGGGACTGGTGGTTCTTCAAGGGTTGTCGCCCGCTTCAACTTTTCTGTATCTTGACAGGAAATCGCCCGCAATTGGCAACTTTTCATACCGCCAAAACTTTAGCGGTAATCATAGCAGACAAAATCGAACATGAGTAAAAACGTACAACATACAGAAAACATAAAGGCATGGAGTAAAGCGCAAGAAGAAGAGTTTCTAGCCTCATTGCCCTTTTCAGTACAGGAATTTCTTGACTTGTTTGACTTTATTGATGAGAAACTTGAAAAATCACCTTGCCAACATGATTTCAAGCTGACTAAAAAGTTCTTAAAGAGTAAATTGATAGACTTCGACAAACACGTTGATTTTTTTATTGAACATGGTGGTGGTTGCGACTGTGAGATTTGTAGCCAATGCTCGAAGAAAAAATCGCCATAATATAATTCGGAAATTTCTTGTGTTTAGGTAAATTATTATTTACCTTTGTACTATGGATTAATGAATAAGGAATTCGAATGAAATGCTCTGAACTATACCGAATATTAACTAAATATTGACTAAAGATGGTTGGTATCCAATATCGCAGAAAGGTTCTCACGTGAAACTAAAACACGACTTGAAGAAAGGAACAATAATTTTCCCGAATCACGGGAGTCAAGAAATGGGTAAAGGATTAGAGAAAAAGATTTTAAAGGACGCTGGAATAAATTTGTTGGATTAATAAAAAGTTGGCTATGAAAACGATAAGAAAAAAAATAAAAATGATAGTGGAAAAAACTGACACAGGTTTTTCTGCATTCTCGGAAGAATATCCTATTTTCACTACAGGAAGAACGATTATTGAATTAATGAATAATGCGTTAGAGGCTGCGAACTTAAACTTTGAAGAAGAGAATTTAACTATCACTCAGGAAAACTTGAAATTTGAGATTGATTTCAAACAGTTTTTTCAATACTATAAAGTGCTGAATGCAAAATTTCTGGCTGACAAAATTGGAATGAATCCAACACTATTATCACAATACGTGCAAGGACATAAAAAACCATCTGAAACACAGACCGAGAAAATTTTGTATGGAATTCATAAGATAGGACAAGAACTTTCCGAAATTAATTTGATTTACAGACATTAAAGGCAAAAAGCACTGGCTACAACATCATGTATAAAACATTGGGGTTAAAGTGGTTGCGCGAAGTATTCTGCCCCAAATCGGCTTTTGCAACGGCAGACAGGAAAGTCGCCCGCAATCCCCAACGTTTTATTCATGTAGCGTTAGTGGCAATTTTAAGACAGCGAATATGAACTATATAAAATTGATATTTTTACT
>OBJA01001043.1_pt1 | contig 20695 bp, 18 predicted proteins | sample 1519751 | NCBI WGS metagenome assembly OBJA01 (sample SAMEA3881238, study PRJEB22517) | soil metagenome | biome: lake sediment; feature: soda lake sediment; material: sediment, water from around vicinity | place: India | collected 2013-12-23 | depth 3 m
CCTACGTGGACGAGGAGAAACACAAGGTGCAGGCCGACTGCCTCAACATGCCCATTCTGCAGAAGGATTTCCAGCGCATCGCCCGCTACGGGAAGTACGGGCAACGCGCCGCCCTCATCATCCGCCATGCCGGGAAGGCACGGCCGCCGCGCCTCACGCCCGCGCAGGGAAAGACCCGCAGGGAGCCCGGCCCATGACCCGCCAGATCATCGTGGTGGAAAACCTGGATGACTTCCCGGCCGAGGATCTGCCCTACAGCGTGGTGCATGTGGATGACTACCTCACCTCCGAGGAGTACCTGAAACAGAAGAACATCCTGGTAATCAACCTCTGTCGCAGTTATCGCTACCTGAGCGTGGGCTACTACTGTTCCCTGCTGGCGGAGGCGCGCCGGCACCGGGTCATCCCCTCGGTGAAGTGCATGCTCGACCTGAGCAGCAAGTCCATGTACAGCCTGGATGCCATCAACCTGGAGGAACAGGTGCGTCGGGGTTTTCGCAAGCACAGCCTCGATGGCACGGCCGACGAGTTCGAGATGGACATCATGCTCGGCCGCTGCCGTCACGAAAGCCTGCGTGACCTTGCCCGGCAGATCTTCGAGATATTTCCCTGCCCGCTGCTGCGGGTACGCTTCCGCCTGCATGGTGGCTGGCACATCAATTCCATCAGGCCCCTGCCCATCCACCGCCTGGACGACGAGTCCCTGCAGCTGTTCCGCGAGGCGGTGGCAGCCTATATCAAGCGTCGCAAGCGGCCCGCCAAGGCCCGCAAGCCGGCACGCTATGACCTGGCCATCCTGTACGATCCCGCGGACCCCCTGCCACCCTCCGATGCGCGCGCGCTGGCCCATTTCGCCAAGGCCGGTGCCGAGCTGGGCATCGAGGTGGACCTGATCCAGCGCAAGGACTATGCCCGGCTGGCGGAATACGATGCACTGTTCATCCGCGATACCACGCGCATCAATCACTACACCTACCGTTTCGCCAAGAAGGCGGAAAGCGAGGGCATGATCGTCATCGACGATCCGCGTTCCATCCAGCTGTGCACCAACAAGGTATACCTGGCGGAGCTGCTCAAGGCCAATCGCATCCCCGCCCCGAAGACGGTGATCGTGGGCAAGGGCGACCTGGCCGCCAGCGAGGCCCGCATCGGCTTTCCCATGGTGCTGAAGGTGCCGGACGGCTCCTTCTCGCGCGGTGTGTTCAAGGCGGAGAACCGCGCCCAGATGCACGAGATCACCAGCTTGCTGTTCCAGTCCTCGGAGCTGGTGCTGGCCCAGGAATTCCTCTACACGGAGTTCGACTGGCGGGTAGGGCTGCTCAACCGCAAGCCGCTCTATGCCTGCCAGTACTTCATGTCCAAGAAACACTGGCAGATCGTCCACCACGATGCCTCCGGCGGTTTCTCCCAGGGAGGTTTCAAGTGCCTGCCGCTGGAGGACGTGGATCCCGCCGTGCTGAACCTGGCGGAACGTGCCGCAAACCTCATCGGCGACGGCCTGTACGGCGTGGACATCAAGCAGAGCGGTTCCGATCTCTATGTCATCGAGATCAACGACAATCCCAGTATCGAATCGGAAGTGGAGGACTGCGTGCTGAAGCAGGACCTGTATCGCATCATCATGAAGGAGTTCCTGCGTCGGCTGAACGCCAAGCAGCAGGCCTACGAGGACCAGCCCGAGAAAAGAAAGGCCTGAAGCAGGACCGGGTAACAGGCCCTGGTGGCAATGGCGCCTGGTTAAGGCAGGAGTCCATCTTTTCGTCATCCCGGCCTGCGCCGGGATGACGAGTCTTCTGGGCTTAACCAAGTACCATTCGCCCTAGTTGGGCAACCACTGCTCCAGTTCGGTGAAGGGCATGGGGCGGGCGATGTGGTTGCCCTGCGCGCGCGGGCAGGTGCGCTCGCGCAGAAACCTGAGTTGAACCGCGTTTTCCACCCCGCAGGCGCTGGCCGGTATCCCCATGCAGTCCGCAAAGGCAAGTATGCCGCCGATGATCGCTTTGCTGGTGCGGTCGAAGGGCAGGCGGCGGATCAGCTTGTGATCGATCTTGAGGCCCGCCAGCGGCATCCGCATCAACTCCGAGAGCGCATGGTTGTTGCCTCCGAAGCGATCCACGCATACGGGGACACCGATCTCCGCCAACCTGCACACCACCCCGCGGCTGGCCTCCAGGTTGCGTACCAGGTCGACTTCGGCGCACTCCAGCTCGATCAGGTCGGGATCATGTCCCCGGTCCTGGATCAGCCAGCCCAGGCGTTCGGTAAAGCCGGCTTCGAACAGTTGCCGCTCCGACAGGTTGATGCCGATGCGGATGCCGCGGTGGCCCATGGCGCGAAGCTGTCGCGCCTGGCGGCAGGCCAGGTCCAGGAGCCATTCCCCCACGGGGATGATGAGCCCGGTTTCATCCAGCATGGGCAGGAAACGTTCCGTAGGCAGCCAGCCACGCTGCGGATGTCTCCAGCGCAGCAGCATCTCGACACTGCATACCCTGCCGGTCAAGGTGTCGATCACGGGCTGGTACAGGGTATCGAATTCCTGCTTGCGCAGGCCCTGGTGCAGCGCCCGGCACATCTCCAGCCGCTCGCGGGTCTGGTGATGCTGCCGCGTGTTGGCAAAGCGGATCCGGTCGATCTCCCGGCCCGTGGCGCTGCGCAGGGCGGCTTGCGCAGCGATCCAGAGTGATTCGGGCAGGTAACCGTCCTCGGGGAATACACTGGCGCCGGCGCGCACCTCGAGGCGGGCCTGGCCTGCGCCCGCCGTGAAGGCGGGATCCAGGGCATGGATGATTTTCTCCACGGCGAAGGGAATGGCGTCCGGGTCGCCGATGCCGTCCAGCAGGATGGCGAAATGCCCCGTGTCGAGCTGCAGCAAAGAATCGCTCTTGCGCAAGCTGCCGCGGATGCGTTGTAGGATCAGCGCGTCGGGGTTCCCCGCTGCCAGGTGGGTGCTGGCCTGCAGCAGTACCAGGACAAAGGATTGCCCCATGCGGTCGGCCCGGTAGAGGGCCTGCTGCAGGCGTGCAGTGAATTCTGCCTGGCCGCACAGCTGGGCATCGACGGGGGAGGTCATCCCCGGTGTGGTATCCATGTCCTGGGAATCCGGCATCAGGATCCGTTGCAGCAGCTTGCGGATATCGCTATCCGGGCTTTCGGTGTCCCCATCCTGGCAACTCACGGTCTGTCCTTCGTTGCTGACATCAGTTGCCGTGCCGCCGGAGGGGGGCCTGGTACTCGAAGCAGATGGCGGCCTCACCCTGGTCCGGATCCCGTTCCACGGCCCGGGAGCGGGTGCGTGGTGCGCACCGCAGGCCGCAGTGCAGGCGCATCTGCCCCCGGGCGTCCCGCTCCAGGCGGCAGCCGGCGGCCGGGGAGGCATCCAGGGCACCGGGCTGCGTCATGCCTGCGGCTTCGTGGTCCTGCAGGGTGTAAAAGTCCATTGCTTGAAGAGACTGGAGCAGGCGCCAGTCGTTCCCTGACAGCGCCTTCTCTTCGATGAGCACCCAGTCGGGCGGTTCGATCGGGCTGAACGATCGAGTGAACCGCGTATCCTTCCTGCAATGGAAAACCGTGCGCCCCTGCTTGCCTTCAGGCTCGAGCAGGGAGCGCGCTTGCTCGAGGTCGCCGATGACGAGGATCTTCATGCCGCATGCCGTGTGCCCGCAGCCTCGTGTACGGGGTAGAGTGCCTGGCGCAGGGGCTCGTCGATGGCGATCCAGCAGGCCACAGTGAGCACCTTGCCGATGCGCTGTGCCTTGCCATCCCCGAAGCGCAGCAGGGGGATCCCGCCGGCCTTCATGAGCCGTTCGAGGGCTACGCTGGTGACGGTCACGTAATGGGAGATGTTATGCTCGATGGCGAATTCATAGGCGCGGCGCATCATGTCCATGGCCACCGCGTTGAGGCGGGCCTGGCTGCTGCTGCCATCGCCCGGCTCCACCGCGAAGCGGCTCAATTCCCAGACATTGGGGGCGCAGGGCGCCGGTGCATCGCCGAGCAGTTGCGGGAAGGTGTCTCGCAGCATGTAGGGCCCGGTCGTGGGCAGGATGCGCCAGCAGCCTTCCACCCGCTGTTGTGCATCGCGGGCCAGCAGGTAGACCGGGTCGAGGCGGTCGAAATGGTCGTGCTCGAGGCCATGGTCGCTGGTGACGTCCCAGCCCAGGCGGTCGTGAAAGACCCGGTGCCGGAACGCGAACATATTGTGCAGGGTGGTGGGGTCGAAACCCGGTTGTCCGCCGCCGGCCATCAGTATCTGGTTCATCGCGCTGCCCTCCAGTGAAGTGGAGTTCAGTAGACGACGAAGGGGGTGGGGCGGGTAACTGTAGGATCCTACAGTTGGCGGAGCGGGGTTTCCTTGCGCCTGGGGTCAGGTATGCAGCATCAACCGGCTTGTCCCGTCAATTGAACTGGGGCCGGATGATCCCCAGCGCCACGGCGCGGGCCACGGCCTGCTGGCGGTTGACCACGCCGAGCTTCTCGACGGTGTTCTGCAGGTGGAAGGTCACGGTGCGCTCGGAGATGTTGAGGATCTGCGAGGTTTCCCAGGTGGTCTTGCCTTCCGTGACCCAGAGCAGGCATTCCTGCTCGCGCGCGGTCAGCTCCACGTGGGCGACGGGCAGCATCTGGTCGGCGAACACCCGGCGCACCGTCTCGTGGAGATAGGCGGCGAACAACTGGCCATAGGGCATGGCCTCGATGATGCGCGGCTGGGTCTTGCGGTGCTGTTCCGGGCTGGCCAGGCTCAGCATGGCGGAATCCCCCTGCGCGGTGTGGATGGGGAAGCTGATGCCGCTGCTGAGGCCGAAGTCCCGCGCCTCGTCCATGAAGCGGCGCAGGTGTGGGTTGCCATGGGCATCCGCTTCCAGGTTCACCCAGTTCAGGGGCAGGATGTTGTGGGCGCAGTAGCTCACGGTGGGGTCCACGCCCATGTACTGCCGGTCGTTGTAGTGCTCGCGCCATTCCCGGGCATACCCGCTGATAATGATCAGCGAGGGCTTGACGAAGGAGGTGGGTACGCTGGCCGCGTAGATGAACTGCTCGAAGCCGCATTCCCGGGTGAGATCGGCGCATACCCCGTGGATCGCTTCCACGTCACCCGCTTGGCCGATGGCCTCGATGATCTCCTGGCAGCGTGTCGGTGTCATGGCCATCCTCCCTCATGCAGCGGATGCTTATTGTTATACGTCGGGTGATACAAACCAAGTATAGCCAAGCCGCCAGCCCGCGCCGCCCGGGGGGTGGCGGTAAAAAAATTCATGAAATCAATTTGTTGATATGGATTCATGGGGCGTTGAGGCGCTCCGCCTGCCGGCGCCGGCAGGCCTCCACCCGGGCGAGAAAGCGCTCCCGCAGGACAGGGTCCCCCAGGCGGTCCTCCTGTTCCAGGGGCAGGTGGGGGAGGGCGGCCTGCAGCGCCGCGGCGAACAGGCCGTCCGTCAGGCCTGGCTCCCCGTCGGGGATGAGCAGCGGGGTGCTGCCGACGCCACAGCTGGGGGAGCGGGCCTTGAACACGTAGCCGCACAGGTGCGCGAGTCCGGGGATGGCCTGACGGGCGAAGGCCGCGAGCCGGGCCGTGACATCCAGTGTCGGGTCCAGGACCCCCCGGGCATGGATGCCGTCGGCCTCCAGGACCAGCCGGATGGCCGGGCGCGGCACGCCCATGCCGATGGCCATTTCCGGGCAGATGGGCAGCAACTCGAAGCGTGCCCCCAGTTCCTCCACGATGTAGGCGTCGCGCTTGTGGTCACCATCGTACCGCACCCGCTGCCCGAGCAGGCAACTGCTGACTCCGATGACGGGACGTGGCGGCAGTGCGTCCATGGGCGCTCAGCGTTCGGCCCCGAGGGTCCGGGCCCGGGCCAGGGTTTCCTGGCCCTGGCGGGCGGCGCGGGCGGCGTCCCAGTCGGCCTCCGCTTCGGGCCAGCCCCGGGCGTGCTTCAGGATCAGGCCGGTCAGGGCCTGGATGTGGTCCTCGCGGGCGTTGAGGGCCGGGATGTATTCGAAACGTTCACCACCGGCCTTGAGGAACAGCTCGCGGTTCTGTTCCGCGATCTCCTCCAGGGTCTCCAGGCAGTCGGCGGAGAACCCGGGGCAGACCACCTGCACCGACTTCACCCCCTGGTCGGGCAGGGCCTGCAGGGTCTTGTCGCAATAGGGCTGCAGCCATTCCTCGCGGCCGAAGCGGGACTGGAACACCAGCTGGTGCTCGGCCTGGTCCAGGCCCAGGGCCTCCGCCACCAGGCGCGCGGTCTTGTGGCATTCGCAGTGGTAGGGATCGCCGTTGAGCAGGTAGCGTTTCGGAATGCCGTGGAAGGAGAATAACAGGCGGTCGGCCTTGCCGTGGGCGTCGCGGTGTTCGCGGATGCTCTGCGCCAGTGCCTGGATATAGCCGGGATCATCATGGTAATGGGAAACGAAGCGCAGGTCCGGCACCCAGCGCCAGCGCCGCAGCACCGCGGTGACGGCATCCAGGGTGGAGGCACTGGTGGTGGCCGAGTACTGGGGATAGAGCGGCAGCACCAGGATGCGGCGGGCACCGGCCTGGCGCAGTTCCTCCAGGCCCTGCTCGATGGAGGGGTTGCCGTAGCGCATGCCCAGCGCCACCTGCACCGGGCCGGGCAGGGCATGCTGCAGGCGGGCACGCAGCGCCGCTTCCTGCTCGCGGGAGAACTGCAGCAGCGGCGAGCCGGCCTCGCTCCACACGCTCTGGTAGGCACGGGCGGCACGGGCCGGACGGATGCGCAGGATGACGCCATGGAGGATCAGCCACCACAGGGGGCGCGGCATCTCCACCACCCGGGGATCCCAGAGAAATTCGGCCAGGTAGCGGCGCAGGGCCGCGGGCGTCGGGGCGTCGGGGGTGCCGAGGTTGGTGACCAGGACGCCCAGGCAGCCTGCCTGGTCATGACGGAAATCGCGGCTGTTCTTGTAGGTGCTCATGGGCGCCTAGTGTAGCGAATTCGCCCTCGCCTTGTAGTGCTTTGCTGCCCACCCTGTAGGAGCGGCCTTGGCCGCGAACCGTCGTGGCAAACCAACCCGTTCGCGGCCGGAGGCCGCTCCTACAGGGGGAGTCAGTACCGGTGGTGCTGGCGGTGCGGCGTCGGTTGGTCCGCCAGCAGGTGCTGGATGCGGGTGATCGGTTCGAGACGGGCGTTGAAGGCCTCCAGGCAGCGGGGGTCGAAATGCATGCCCCTCTGGGCATTGAGATAGTGCACTGCCTGCTGCGAGGTCCACACCGCCTTGTAGGGGCGTTCGGAGGTCAGGGCATCGTAGGCATCGGCGATGGCGACGATGCGCGCGGGCAGGGGGATTTCTTCCCCCGCCAGGCCGTGGGGATAGCCGGTGCCGTTGAATTTCTCATGGTGGTGCAGGGCGATGATGGCGCCCATCTGCAGGTACTGGGAGGGACTGTCCTTGAGGATCTCGTAGCCGATACGGGCATGGGTCTTCATGATGTCCATCTCCTCGGCGGTCAGTCGCGCGGGCTTGAGCAGGATATGATCGGGGACGCCGATCTTGCCGATGTCGTGCATGGGTGCGGCCAGCTCGATACAGTCACACTCCTCCCGCGACAGGCCCATCTCCTCGGCGATCAGCCGGGAGTATTTCGCCATGCGGATGATGTGATTGCCGGTCTCCTCGTCGCGGTATTCGCCGGCCTTGGCCAGGCGCAGCAGGGTCTCGTGCTCCCGTACGCGGATCTCGGCCGTGGCATCGGCGACGCGTTTCTCCAGCCAGCGGGCCCGCTCCTGGATGATCCTGGCCTGGCTGCGCTGGGTGAGCAGGTTGCGGCAGCGGGCCAGGCATTCATGGCGGTCCAGGGGTTTGCTGAGATAGTCTGTGGCGCCGGCTTCCAGCACCCGCTGGCGGGCCGGGTGGTCATCCCGCCCGGTGAGCATCAGCAGGGGCAATTCAGCGCCCTGTGGCAGTGCGCGCACGCACCGGATGAGGACCTGGTCCTCGATCGCCGGCAGGCGGGAATCGGCGATGATCATGTCGGCGCTGTGCCAGCGCAGCCAGGCCAGGGCGGCCTCGGCCTTCTGGAAGACCTCGACGGTCAGGTGCGGATCGATGGCAAGGACGAGAGCTGACAGATCGGCGGCGCGCTGGGCGTCCTGATCGAGAATCAGTACCAGTGGCATTCCGGGTCCCCCTAAGATGCCGGCTGCGGCGAATCGACGCGCCATCCCCGCGGGCTTCCCTGCAACCGCAGAATAAAGTACAGAATTACAGTAATATGTTAGGGTCTGTTGACACGATTCGCACCGCGGCGAATAGTCCCAGTCATTGCAAAACCTTGCCTGCAGGAGCGGCGCGAGCCGCGATGGTTGGTCGTCCTTCCTATCGCGGCTCGCGCCGCTCCTGCAGGCGGAGTGCCGGATCGCACTACCGGCGTATGCCGTTTCGCGTTCCGGCGAGGAGGGGTATCGGCGTGCCCGGTGGGAACTTGAATCGGGGCTGCCGGGCGCGGGCGCGGGAGGTAGAATGATCATCCGGACTGCAGGAGGAAACAGGGTGGATACAGTGGATCGACAGGAAAAGGTACCGTCGTTGCTCAAGGTGACCGGCAGTGTACTGGCCAGTTTTTTCGGCGTGCAGAGCAGCCGCAAGCACCGGGAGGATTTCACCCAGGGACGGCCGGCGGCCTACATCCTCATCGGGTTGGGGGCGACCCTGCTGTTCATCCTCACCCTGTGGGGGGTGGTGCAGCTGGTGGTGGGACTGGCAGGCTGAGGGTTATCCGGCACGGAAGCCGCGGATCACGCTGGCGACCGCACCCAGGATGAACAGCACCAGGGCGGCGGCATTCAACAGGCCGCCCAGTGCCACGAGCGGGGGTGCCGACAGACCGCCACCCGCGACGCGCAACAGCAGCGAGCCGTGCAGCAACAGTAGCGGCACATAGAAGCTCCAGTGCCAGGGCATCCTGACCCGCAGCACGGCGGGAAAGATGATCGGCGCATGGCCAAACACCATGGAGAACACGAAACCGAGCAGGAGTACGTGCAGGGCCGCGTCCTGGGCGGGACCCTGCAGGCCGGCCTGGGCCAGCAGGATCAGCCCCCCTGCCGCCAGCCAGGCATAACCCGACAGCAGGCACAGCGCGATGAAACGCGTCAGCCCGCGTTCCCACACCGTGCGGCGCGCGATATCCTGACGCGCCAGCCATAGCGCCAATGCAAGCAGGCCGATCCCCTGCAGGAAGGCCCAGCGGTCCAGGAATACCGCCACCCCGCCGGCCAGCAACAGCAGCAGGACCGACAGGAACAGACGCCGGGCCGCCGGTGAGGGCGGCAGGAAGCGCGACAGTTCCAGGCGCTCGCCGGCGATGGTCAGGACGAGGAAGTTGATCCACAGCGCCGCCACCGCCATCGGCGGGGAACCGGCCAGCCACAGGAGATTGCCCGCGAGCCAGCTGGCGACGCCCAGCGCCAGGGTGATGGTGAACCACTCGCGCTGGCGTCGCACGATGTGCAGGGTGGCCAAGAGCAATACCAGGGCGGCGGCGGCGAACAACGATGCCCCCAGCCGCCAGTCCAGCCCCAGCAGCAGGGCCAGTCCGCCCAGGCCGCTCAGCAGCGGGCCCGCGTAGGCCCAGCGCCGTCCCAGGGCGACGGCCCGCTCCAGGCCGATGACGGTGCCGAAGAAGCCCGACAGCAGCAACGGCCCGTGTACGGCCAGCACCTGGGGGGAGGGCAGGGGCACCGCCCAGCCCAGTCGCGCCAGTCCACCCAGCACGCCGCTCACCAGGGACAGGAAGCCCAGGATCAGCAGGGGTACGCGCCAGGCCACGGGCAGGTCGCCGGGCTTCGGGGTCCCCATGGCCTATTTCCAGCCGAAGTGTTGTCGGGCCTGTTCGCTCATGCGCTCCGGGGACCAGGGCGGGTCCCAGACCAGGCGCAGCTCGACCGTGGTACCCGGCGCTACCAGGGCCTCCAGTACCCGTCGCGCATCGTCGAGGATCATGTCCCCCAGGGGGCAGGCCGGCGTGGTCATGGTGAGGTTCACCGCCACCCGGTCCGGCGCGACCTCCACGGCGTATACCAGGCCCAGGTCCACGATGTTCATGCCGGCCTCGGGGTCGTTCACCGCACGCAGGGCCGCGCGTACGGCCTCGCTGTCCAGGTGGGTCGGCGGCTGCTCGCTCACCGGGCTTGCTCCTTGGCTGCCATGGGGGCTCCGGGTTCAGTCCAGACCAATATAATAGGCCAGCCAGATCAGGGCGATGACGATGAACAGGTAGGCGAACATGAGGATGCGCCAGAAGGGCCGCACCCGGATCAGGCCCATGAAGAAGTCCACCACCATCTGTCCCTTGACGAGGGTGGACAGCAGGATGGCGGACACGATGGTCAGCCCCCCCAGTTTCAACTGGCCGACACCCCAGGCCACGACGGTCAGGGCGAGCAGGACCAGCCATACCCAGGTGCAGGGACGGATCCAGGGGCTTGCGGTGCGGGCTTGCGGCATGGCATTCCTCAGCGGATGACGTAGACCAGGGGGAAGAGAATGATCCACAGCAGGTCGATCATGTGCCAGTAGGAAGCACCGGTTTCCACGCCGGTGTGATCCGCGGCGCTGTAGCCGCCTTTCCTGGCCTTGAGCACTATAGCCACCAGGATCACCATGGCCATGATGACGTGCATGAAATGGAAGAAGGTCAGCGACAGGTAGAACATGAAGAAGGTGTTGGTGTCGAGGGAGATTCCCGCGCTGTCGGCCTGGTAGAACTCCACCATCTTGATGACCAGGAACAGGGCGCCCATGGCGATGGCGACATAGAGCCAGAGTACGCAGCGCCTGCTGTCGTCCACGCGTATGGCCGCGACCGCGCGCACCACGAAGTAACTGCTGGTGATCAGGACCAGGGTGTTGATCGCGCCCGAGAGCTGGTTGATCTGCAGCTGCGAGGCATTGAACAGTTCCACGTTGAAGCTGCGCGCGAAGGCGTAGGCCAGGAAAAAGATCCCGAACACCAGCAGTTCGGCGAAGATGAAGATCCAGAGGGCGAAATCACCCGGGGGATAATACCCCTTGTCGGCGGGTGCAGGGCTTACGGCAGTATTCATAAAGAGGCATCCAGAATGCCTCTTAACTTACCTTGCCGTGCCCCACGCGTCAACCGGGCGCGGCGACCAGCTCCTCCCCGCAAGCCATTCAGCGCTGCTGCAGGCGCCAGCGCTGCACGATCTCGTCCACGTCCAGGTCGTCGGGGCCGCTGCGCCAGTGCTGGTAGTAATCCACGTCCTCGCTGCGCGGCGCCGGGTCCGGGACGCGGAACTGGAAGCGCGTCGCCAGCGGGACCGCCTCACCCAGCGCCATGACCTCGCCGCGGCCCAGCGCGGCCAGGATATTGATCAGATCCCGTTCCCCTTCCGGCACCAGTTCGCGGATGTAGCTCTGGTCGTCGGGGTTGGTCATGCGCATGCACAGGAAGGTGCCGCATTGCGACAGCACCGTTTCCGACAGTTCGTGCGGGCGCTGACTCACCACCCCCAGGGACACCCCGTACTTGCGTCCCTCCTTGGCGATGCGTTCCATGGACAGGCGGGTGCCCTCGAAACGGGTGCCGTGGGCGCGCGGGATGTAGGTATGGGCCTCCTCGCACACCAGCAACAGGGGAAATTCCTGGTAACGGGGGTTCCAGTAGTTGAACTCGAAGGCCAGTCGGCCGATCTGGGCGGAGATGGTGGGGCGCACATCGAAGGGGATGGCGCTGAGATCGATGACCGTGATCTGGCGTTTCTCGCCACCCAGGCCGACGAATTCCCGCAGCAGGCCCGCCAGGGTGTTGGAGTGGGTGCGCAGTTTCGGCTTGAGCAGGAAGTCGTAGCGGCTGTCGTTGAAGCGGCTCTGCAGCTTGACCAGGAACTCGTCGAAGTGGCCGAACAGCACGCCCTTGGTCTTGCCGAAGTCGCTCTTCTGGGAATTGGCCGCCTTGAAGTACTGGTACATCTCCACCAGGGAGAAATACACCGGCGAGTCGATGGACATGCCCTGGGCGAACAGCTCCGGGTTGGACTTCTTCTTCAGGTCGCGGACGGTTTCGCGCAACAGGGCGATCTGGGTGGAGGCATGGGGATCGTCGCGGTCGATGAGCAGGTCGATCAGTTCCACGTAGGTCATCAGCCAGTAGGGGATCTCCAGCTGGCGGGCATCGACGTAATGCATGACGGAAGGGTCGAAGGCCGAGTGCAGGTGGCCCGCGTCATCGTGCCAGCAGTATTCGCCGTGCAGGTCGAGCAGGATGATATGGGCCTTGGGCATCACCTTGATGGTGCGCTGCAGCAGGCTGGCCACGGTCCAGGACTTGCCGGAGCCCGACTGGCCGAGGATGGCGAAGTGGCGCCCGAACATGCGGCCGGGATCGAGGCACACGTCCAGGTCCGGGTGGGTGTGCAGATGCCCCAGGCTGAATTCCTTGTCACGGTGCTGCTCGAAGATGACGCGCACCTGGTTGCTGGCCACCGCATGGACCTCGGCGCCAACGGACGGGAAATGACGGATGCCGCGCTGGAACTGTCCCTGTGCATCCACTTCGCCCAGGGGCAGCAGGTCCAGCACCTGGCTGTCCGCCGCACCCGCGACACCGGGGATCATGTGCATGCGGGTCACGGTCGCCAGGATGTGGATGTCACCCTGGCGGACAGCGACATGGGAGGCCAGCTGGCCGACCAGCACCTGTTCGCCATCGACCGTGAGTCGGGTGCCCTGGGTGCCGCCCGGCAGGCTCAGGCGCGCGGTGAAATTCTGTCCCTGAATGTCCGTGAGATGGCCAATGAGGGTGGTGGAGCTGGTCATCTGGGGTCTCCCTGTCGTGGTTCTCCGTCTGTGTCGGCCAATATCGGGAAATCCTCAGGGCCGGGCAAGGACGAAACCGTGACGCGGGGTGGATTTCCGCCCGGCGGTCGGTCCGGCACCGGCCGGGAGATGCAAAAGGGGGCGAAAAGGCGCTATACTGCGCGGCCATTTCCCCGGGCCCGCGCCAGCCCGCCAGGGCGCCCCGCCCGCATCCCTTGCTACAGGTAACCCCCATGTCCGCTGACACCACACCGGCCCCGGCCTTCGTTGATTTCGCCCTGGGCGAGCCGCTCCAGAAGGCGCTGCGCGAGGTGGGCTACGAGACCCCGTCGCCCATCCAGGCCCAGACCATACCCCTGCTGCTTGAGGGGCGTGACCTGGTGGGCCAGGCCCAGACCGGCACCGGCAAGACGGCCGCCTTCGCCCTGCCCATGCTGGCGCGCATCGACCTGAAGAGCAGCGCCACCCAGGTGCTGGTGCTGGCGCCCACCCGCGAACTGGCCATCCAGGTGGCCGAGGCCTTCCAACGCTATGCCGCCCACCTGAAGGGTTTCCATGTGCTGCCCATCTACGGCGGCCAGGACTACGGCACCCAGCTGCGCGCCCTGAAGCGTGGCGCCCAGGTGGTGGTAGGCACACCGGGCCGGGTCATGGACCACATGCGCAAGGGTACCCTGAACCTCGACGCCCTGCAGGCCCTGGTGCTGGACGAGGCCGACGAGATGCTGCGCATGGGCTTCATCGACGACGTGGAATGGGTGCTGAGCCAGACCCCGCCGGAGCGGCAGGTGGCGCTGTTCTCCGCCACCATGCCCGAGGCCATCCGCCGTATCGCCAAGCGCCACCTCCGGGAACCGGCGGAGATCACCGTCAAGCAGCAGAAGGCCACGGCCAGCCTGATCCGCCAGCGCTTCTGGATGGTGAGCGGCTTCCACAAGCTCGACGCCCTGACCCGCATCCTCGAGTTCGAGACCTTCGACGGCATGATCATCTTCGTGCGCACCAAGAACGCCACCACGGAGCTGGCGGAGAAGCTGCAGGCGCGCGGCTATGCCGTGGAGGCCCTGAGCGGTGACATCGCCCAGGCGCAGCGCGAACGCACCGTGGACCGCCTGAAGAAGGGCAGGATCGACATCCTGGTGGCTACCGACGTGGTGGCCCGCGGCCTGGACGTGGACCGCATCAGCCACATCATCAACTACGACATCCCCTACGATACCGAGTCCTACGTGCACCGCATCGGCCGCACCGGCCGCGCCGGTCGCACGGGCGATGCCATCCTGTTCGTGGCGCCGCGTGAGCGGCGCCTGCTGCAGGCCATCGAGCGCGCCACCGGCCAGCGCATCGAGCCCATGGAGCTGCCCTCCACGGAGATCATCAACGACCAGCGCATCGCCCGCTTCAAGCAGCGCATCACCGACACCCTGGCCACGGAGGAACTCGGCTTCTTCTACCAGCTCGTCGAACAGTACCAGCAGGAACACAACGTGCCGGCCATGGAGATCGCCGCCGCCCTGGCGGTGCTGCTGCAGGGCGACCAGCCCCTGTTGCTGGAGAAGCGCGAGCCCGCGGTCAAGGCTCGCCGCGAGCGGGAGGAACGCCCGGAGCGGGAGGCGCGGGCACCGGGCAAGCGGCGACGTGAACCGGGTGAGGGCGAGGCCGTGGATATGGAGCGTTACCGCCTCGAGGTGGGCCATGCCCACGGTGCGCAGCCGGGCAACATCGTCGGTGCCATCGCCAACGAGGCCGGTCTCGACAGCCAGTACATCGGCCGCATCGACATCCAGGACGATTACAGCCTGGTGGACCTGCCCGCCGGCATGCCCGAGGACATCTTCGCCATCCTGCAGGCCACCCGGGTGGCCGGGCGGCCGCTGCGCATCAGCCGGCTGGGCGGGGAGCGTCCCATGGCCCGGCGCAAGGCGGGCGGAGAGGACAAGCCCAGGCGCAAGTTCAAGCCGCGCCCGACCGTTCCCGGCGCCAAGCCCAAGGGCAAGCCGAAGGCGAAGGCCACTGCAAACAAGGGCAAGCCCAAGCCCAAGGGCGCGCGCATGCCGTAGCGAAGCCGCCCTGCGGGAAGCGCGGCAATGCGGCGATTCCCCACCCGTAGGAGCGGGCTTGCCCGCGAATGGCCGGCGTGAACCTCAAACGGTTCGTGGCCACAGGCCGCTTCTACGGCGCAAAAAGCAGCAAGGATCGGTGCAAGAAGGGGGCGGTACCTGGACTACGCCCGTTGTAACCTGGCCGGCTGGTTTTCCAGTGCTGCCAGCACCCCATCCCAGAAGCTCACCCGGGCCTGCACCGCCTCCCGGGCAGCGGCCACGGCTTCCTCCCGCTCCTGCTCGTTGCGGCACAGGCCGTTCAGCAGGCGCAGGGACAACGGGGCGTGGGCGCCCTCGTCCAGGTGGATGTGGCGTTCCAGGTAATAGTGGAAGGTGGGCGCGTCCCGTTTATCGATGCCGGAGCGTTCCAGGATGGCGCGGAACATGTCGGGGATGATGTGTTCCCGGCCCAGGGCGAGGGCGGCCGCTGCCCGATGCGGCTTGTCGCCCTGCAGGAAGCCGAAGGTGGTCGTGGTGAAGGCCCGGGCCGGCGCCGGCACGTCCGGCAGCGCCAGGGCGGCCTCGATGCCGTCGCGGCGCACGCACGCCACGAAGGCCCGTACCGGGCCGGTATCGGCACCGATCTCCTCCATGCCCTGGCAGTAGAGCTCGAAGTGGCTGGTGTAACCATTGCCGTCCAGGGTCTCGTCCGATTCCTCTTCCAGCACCAGTTCGTTGATGAAGCGGCGCACGCTGCCGTCCCCCACCGGTACCCAGGGGCTGCCGGCCGGGGCCACCACGCCCTGCAGGTACTTCACCACGGACATGAAGTCCCACACGGAGAACACATGGTGTTCCATGAAGGCGCGCAATTCTCCGATGTCCTGGATGGCGGCATAGAGGGGATGCCGGTCCAGCTCGGCACGCAGGGACTGGATGACGTCTTCGGCGATGGGGGTGGTCATGGTGCGCGGTCCTGTACAGCGGTCACATATGGCCCGGCAATGTACCGGCCGGCTTCAGGCGCATCAACCTCAGATTTGTGCCGGTAGTTTGATTCGGGTCCCGCGGCAGCGGCTCACCCGGGGAGCAGGCGCCGCGAGGTGCGGAGAGGGCGAAGCCGCCTCCCGCCCGGCCCCCCGGGATACTTGCCTATACTTCTCTTCGGGGTGACCCGGCAGGCAGGACCGGCCGCCCGTCTGCGCGAGGTGACATGGCCATGGCTGACCGAAGGAAACGCATTGAAAAACTTGAGGAATTATGCCGGGATGGGAGCTTGTCGCGGCGCGACTTCCTGAAGACCCTGGGTGCCGGCGGCCTGGTGCTGGCCGCCGGCGCCGGTGTCGCGCCCGGCGAGGCCCGCGCGGCGGTCAGGACCAGTGCCCGGATCCTCATCGTCGGGGCCGGGGCCGGCGGCATCACCGCGGCGGCCAAGCTCGACCGTTGGCTGGACGGTGCCCGCCTGACCATCCTCGACAAGACCCAGACCCACCTGTACCAGCCCGGCCTGACCCTGGTGGCCAACGGCATCTACCAGCGCAACGACGTGCTGGCCGACAACGCCGACTACATCCCGAAACAGGTCGACTGGATCAAGGAGGATGCCGCCGAGTTCGACCCGGAGGCCAATCTGGTCATCACCAGTTCCGGCCGGCGGGTAGAGTACGACTACCTGATCATCGCCACCGGGTGTTTCCTCGACTACGGCGCCATCGAGGGCATGGAGACCCGCCTGATCGGCCAGGAAGGCATCGGCTCGACCTACAACGGCGTCGACGGTGCCCTGGGCACCTACCAGGCCTCGCAGCGCTTCGTGGAAAACGGCGGCGTCGGGCTCTTCACCATCCCCAATACGCCGATGAAATGCGCCGGTGCGCCCCTCAAGGCCACCTTCCTCACCGAGTCGCGCATGCGCGAGGCCGGCACGCGCGCCAAGGGCGAGTTCCTGTACCTCGCCAGCTCCGGCGGCCTGTTCGGGCAGCCCGATTTCCGCGACATCGTGCAGCGCCTGTTCGAGGAAAAGGATATCCGCTACGACTATTACCACGTGCTCAAGGCCATCGATCCGGGGGCGCGCACCGCGACCTTCAGCGTGCAGGGCATCGAGGATACCTACCAGTACGACTACATCCACGTCGTCCCCCCGATGCGCGCGCCCGACGCCATCCTCAATAGTCCGCTGCCCTGGCAGGAGGGCAGCTTCGCGGCCGGTGGCTGGATGGAGGTCGATCCCCACAGCATGCAGCACCCGCGCTATCCCAATGTTTTCGGCTGCGGCGACGTGGTGGGCACGCCGCTGGGCAAGACTGCCGCCACGGTGAAATTCCAGGCCCCCATCGCCGCGGAGAACCTGGTGGCCCTGATCGCCGGCAAGGAATTCGAAGGCTATTACAACGGCTACACCTCCTGCCCCCTGATCACCGGCCTGGGCAAGGCATCCCTGGCGGAGTTCGACTACGATTTCAACCTCGTCCCGAGCTTCCCGCTCGTCGACCAGACCCGGGAGAGCTGGATCTGGTGGCGGTTCAAGGTCAATGTGTTGCGGCCCTATTACTTCCAGATGCTGAAGGGACGGATCCCGGCGTGATGGGGGCGCTCGATCGTTTGTAGGAGCGGCGCAAGCCGCGATATACCCAGGTTTCGGAAAATCCTATCGCGGCTCGCGCCGCTCCTACAGGGTGGCGATCCGGTCGCGCTGGGTCTGCAGGTTCTCCAGGGCCACGCGCACCTCGGCGGCGCGCGCACGCTCCTTCTCCACGATGGCGGCCGGGGCCTTGCCGACGAAGCGGTCGTCGGCCAGCTTGGCGATGAGTTTCTCCAGGTCCTGCTCGCGTTTGGCGATCTCCTTGCCCAGGCGCGCCAGTTCCGCGTCCTTGTCGATCAGCCCGGCCATGGGGATGAGCAGCTTCATCTCACCCACCAGGGCGGTGGCCGATTCCGGCGCCTCGTCGGCGCTGGCCAGCCAGGTGATGGACTCGGTGCGGGCCAGGGATTCCACGTAGGTACGCTGGGCCGCCAGCCGCGCATGGTCGAGCTCGCGGCCGTCCGCCAGCAGCACCGGCAGGGGCTTGCGCGGTTCGATGTTCATGCCGCTGCGGATCTTGCGCACGCCGAGTACGAACTGCTTGACCCATTCCATCTCCTGGCAGGCCTCGTCGTCCACCAGCGCGTCGTCGGGCGCCGGATAGGGCTGGTGCATGATGGTCTCGCCCGTGACACCCGCCAGCGGCGCCACGCGCTGCCAGATCTCCTCGGTGATGAACGGAATGATGGGATGGGCCAGGCGCAGCAGGGTCTCCAGTACCCGCACCAGGGTGTGGCGCGTGCCGCGCTGCTGGGCGGCGCTGGCCTCGGCACTGGTGAGCACCGGCTTGGACAGTTCCAGGTACCAGTCGCAGTACTCGTCCCACACGAAGGCGTAGATGGCCTGGGCCGCGTGGTCGAGGCGGTAGCCGGCCATGGCATCGATGACCTGCCGTTCCGTCTCCTGCAGGCGCGACAGGATCCAGCGGTCGGCGGCGGAGAACTCCAACGTGCCACCTGCTTGCCCGCAATCCTGGCCCTCGGTGTTCATCAGCACGTAGCGCGCCGCGTTCCACAGCTTGTTGCAGAAGTTGCGGTAGCCCTCGATGCGGTGGAGGTCGAAGTTGATGTCGCGGCCGGTGGAGGCCAGCGCCGCGAAGGTGAAGCGCAGGGCATCGGTGCCGAAGCCGGGGATGCCTGAGGGGAACTCCTTGCGCGTGGCCTTCTCGATCTGTTTCGCCATCTGCGGCTGCATCATGCCGCTGGTGCGCTTGGCCACCAGGGCCTCGAGGTCGATGCCGTCGATGAGGTCGATGGGGTCGAGCACGTTGCCCTTCGATTTGGACATCTTCTGGCCCTGGGCATCGCGCACCAGGCCGTGGATGTACACCTCGCGGAACGGCACCTCGCCCATGAACTTCATGCCCATCATGATCATGCGCGCGACCCAGAAGAAGATGATGTCGAAGCCGGTGACCAGTACGCTGGTGGGGTAGAAGGTCTCGAGACGTGGGGTCCGTTCCGGCCAGCCCAGGGTGGAGAAGGGCCACAGGGCGGAGCTGAACCAGGTGTCCAGCACGTCCTCGTCCTGGCGCAGGGCAATATCCGCACCCAGGCCGTGTTTCTCGCGCACCGCCTGCTCGTTGCGACCCACATAGATGTTGCCGGCGTCATCGTACCAGGCGGGGATGCGATGGCCCCACCAGATCTGGCGCGAGATGCACCAGTCCTGGATGTTGCGCATCCAGTCGAAATAGGTGTTCTTCCAGTTGTCGGGCACGAAGCGGATGGTGCCGTCCTCCACCGCCTTGATGGCCGGCTCCGCCAGTGGGCCGATCTTCACGAACCACTGGTCGGTGAGGTAGGGCTCCACCACGGCGCCGGAGCGGTCGCCGCGCGGCACCATCAGCTTGTGGTCGTCGGTCTTGTCCAGCAGGCCCAACTCCTTCAGGTCGTGGACGATGACGTCGCGCGCCTCGTAGCGATCCATGCCACGGTATTTTTCCGGGCAGTTCTCGTTCATGGCCGCGTCGACGGTGAGCACGTTGATCATGGGCAGGTCGTGGCGCTTGCCCACCTCGTAGTCGTTGAAGTCATGGGCCGGGGTGATCTTCACACAGCCGGTGCCGAACTCCATGTCCACGTAGTCGTCGGCGATGACGGGGATCTCGCGGCCGGTGAGCGGCAGGGCGACTGTTTTACCCACCAGGTGGCGGTAGCGCTCGTCCTCGGGGTGCACGGCCACGGCGGTGTCGCCGAGCATGGTCTCCGGGCGGGTGGTCGCCACCACCAGCTGGCCGGAGCCGTCCGCCAGCGGGTAGCGCATGTGCCAGAGGTGGCCATTCTCCTCTTCCGAGACCACTTCCAGGTCGGAGACGGCGGTGTGCAGGATGGGATCCCAGTTCACCAGGCGCTGGCCGCGGTAGATGAGGCCCTCCTCGTGCAGGCGCACGAAGACCTCCTTGACCGCCTCGGACAGCCCCTCGTCCATGGTGAAGCGCTCGTGGGACCAGTCCAGCGAGGAGCCCAGGCGGCGCAGCTGGCGGGTGATGTTGCCGCCCGATTCCGCGCGCCACTTCCAGATGCGCTCGATGAAGGCCTCGCGCCCCAGATCGTGGCGGCTCTGGCCCGCGGCCGCAAGCTGGCGTTCCACCACCATCTGGGTGGCGATGCCGGCATGGTCGGTGCCCGGTTGCCACAGGGTGTTGTCGCCGCGCATGCGATGGAAGCGCGTCAGGCTGTCCATCACCGTGTTATTGAAGCCGTGCCCCATGTGCAGGCTGCCCGTGACATTGGGCGGCGGGATCATGATGCAGAAGGGCTTGCCCTGGCCCGAGGGAGCGAAGTACCCCTTTTGTTCCCAGGTCTGGTACCAGCGCTGTTCGATGCTGTGGGGTTCGTAGGTCTTGTCCATGGGGTCTCGCGGGTCAGTGGCCGGCCGTAAAAGAGGGCATTATACCTGGGTGTCACGTGGCTCCACACCCGCTTGCCGGGGCAAGGCCAGGAGACTCCCTCCCTGTAGGAGCGGCGCAAGCCGCGATGGTGAAAATCCCCTCGCTTGCGCCGTTGGTCAATCGCGGCTTGCGCCGCTCCCACAGGGGGTTACAGCTGGTGGGTCTGCAGTTCGTAGCCGCGGTCGCGGTAGAAGCCGTAGCGCTCCCGGCCCTGGCGGCGGCAGTCCTCCTGCTGGTCGATGATCTCCGCCACCCGCTCGAAGCGGCCGAAGAACAGGGGTACCGCGGGGGCCAGGTTGATGAGCACGTCGGTGTTCTGTTCGGGCTCGGCGGCATGGCCGAGCAGGATGGCGGGCACCGGGTCGAGGTCCGGGGCGT
>OBJA01001044.1_pt1 | contig 20659 bp, 16 predicted proteins | sample 1519751 | NCBI WGS metagenome assembly OBJA01 (sample SAMEA3881238, study PRJEB22517) | soil metagenome | biome: lake sediment; feature: soda lake sediment; material: sediment, water from around vicinity | place: India | collected 2013-12-23 | depth 3 m
TGTTGCAAGCCGCTTACTCTAAAGCAGGTTCAGGTGAGCAGATTGACCTTCCCGCCGGTTTAATTTGCAGAAAAGCAGAGACAAATGATGCTCAAGCTATGTCGGAGGTGTATCGGAAAGTATTCGCGACATATCCTTTTCCCATTCACGATCCGGACTATCTGGTTGAAACAATGACAGATCATGTTGCATACTTCGGTGTATGGGAGGGAGAGCGTTTGATTGCGCTTTCCTCTGCTGAGAGGGATTTTTCCGGCGAAAATGTGGAGATGACTGATTTTGCTACTTTGCCTGAGTATCGAGGTTCAGGATTGGCTGGTTTTTTGCTGAGTTACATGGACAAGGCAATGGCTGAAGCAGGATTTAAAACCGCGTATACTATTGCGCGGGCAGTCTCGTTTGGTATGAATATTACCTTCGCGAGGAAAGGTTACTCCTTCGCGGGAACTTTGATTAATAACACAAACATCTCCGGAGGCTTAGAATGTATGAATGTTTGGTATAAACCCCTTGTTACAAGATGAAACGAGAAATGAGAGCAGTTAATGAATAGCGACCCTTAGGCTACTTCATAGCTGTGAATAGTGGCGCAAGCCATCTATTTCATTTCTTATAAAGAAACTCAGGCTCACTGTACATGCACAATAAAGACTCCAATCTCTTCGATCTTACATAATTAAAGGCCCCCGTTTGATGGGGACCTTTAATTATATGGGTTAGTAAGACTAAACCTTTACACTGACCCCTTTAATCCGATGGCGTTAGCTGCTTGTCTCATGCCATTGATTGTTTCTTCGATCACTAGGTTTAACTCCATTCCCAAACTCTTTGCGCCTTCCTCTATGATATTTCGGTTAACACCAGCAGCAAATGCCTTGTCTTTCCATTTTTTCTTGACTGATTTTACTTCCATGTCCAAAATGCTTTTGCTAGGACGGACTAATGCTGCGGCGGCAATCAAACCTGTTAACTCATCAATGGTATAAAGAACCTTCTCCATCCGTTCGGCTGGTTCCACATCAGAGCAGATTCCCCAGCCATGGCTTTGAACAGCATGAATGTACCCTTCAGGCCAATCGTTTTGAAGAAGGATCTCTCGGACTTTCTGACAGTGTGCTTCCGGATACTTCTCATAGTCCAGGTCATGAACAAGACCGATGATGCCCCATTTAGTTTTATCTTCCCCCAAGAGATCCGCGAAGTGCTCCATCACTGCCTCTACGGCCAAGGCATGCCGGATTAAGCTATCATTCTGATTGTACTTAGTAAGTAGTTGAAACGCTTCTTCGCGGGTGGGAGTTATTGACATCAGGATCATCCTTTCTTAATAAATAAACTTACTGGTCTGGTCTGAACTATTTTAATCATACATTTTATTCGTAGGTTGGACAAGCCCTGAAGGACGATATCAAAACCAACTTCGACAAAAACTATGAAAAAGCCAATTCAATAGGAATATATGGTAGTGAAAAGTGATTTTTGGAATCGAAGATGCACCCATCCATGATATGGTTATTTTTCATGTTGATGAAGATAATCGGCGATATTAATCGCCGATTATCTCTTTTAACGCTTGCATAAGTTGTTGCATCTCCTCATCAGTACCGATGCTTATTCGCAGATAATTACTTATACGCGGTAAATTGAAGTATCGTACGAGAATACCTCGCTTTTTTAACTCTTGAAAAATATCACTTGCAGGACATTTTGGATGGCTAATAAAGACAAAGTTAGCCAGAGATTCGGGTACAATAAATCCCAGGGACGATAACTCCGCAGAGACCCATTTCCGTGTAGAGCTGATTTTTCTACAGGTCTCTTGAAAATAGACTTCGTCAATAAACGCAGCATTCGCCCCGGCTAAAGCCAAACGATCCATGGTATATGAGTTAATCGAATTTTTAATCCTGTTTAACCCCTGAATCAGATCCTCATGTCCACAAGCCAAACCGACACGAAGGCCGGCCAGTGCCCGTGACTTCGATAAGGTTTGAACCACCAAAAGATTGGGATAATCATTGATGTATGGGATCACGGATTCCCCACCGAAATCCACATATGCCTCGTCGATTAGGACGACGGAATCCGGGTTATGCCTAACGATCTTTAAGATTTCATCCATGGGTGAATAAATGGCTGTTGGTGCGTTCGGATTAGGAATGATTATGCCGCCGTTTGGTTGAAGAAAAGGATCGACCGGGAGAGTGAAATCGTCAAGCAAAGGGATTGTTTGATAATTAAGGCGGAAGAGATCCGCATAGACAGGATAGAACGTGTAAGTAATGTCCGGAAAAAGAATGGTTCGATCCGGGTCAAAGAATGCCATAAAGGCAAAAGCCAAGATCTCATCCGATCCGTTTCCGACAAAGACTTGTTGTTTTTGTAATCCATAGTAATCTGAGATAGTCTGACGCAGTGTATCACTCTCCGGATCGGGATAGAGACGAAGAACTTCAGACGTGGCGTCTTGTATCGACGCTAATACTATTGGAGAGGGTGGGTATGGACTCTCATTTGTGTTCAGTTTGATGTACTGCTTGTCTTTAGGCTGTTCTCCTGGAATATACGGCTTAATCTCCTGAGTTAAGCGGTTCCAGTACTTGCTCATATATATTCGCCTCCAAACAGGGTGGATTATTTAATTGAATGCATGCGCATGTAGCGTTTGTTTCGTTCTAGAAGATCACAAGCTCTCCATGGTTGTGTATATATTGTATCATAATAAGAAATAAAGAAATGTAAAATTGCTTGAATAAAAAGACGCGGTTTATCGTGAACCGCATCTGGTTTTGATTTTGTAAGAACGGAAAGCCAGAGCTTCTTAATATGAATGAAATACCAAGGGCGCTATTCATTATAAAGTTGAAAAGTAATTACTTCCTTAAAAACATCGAGATTAATGTTGCACTTAATGCCACCCAGAAGATCATCACAACAATGATAGCGATATATTTATTTAAAGCATAAACTATGTCGGTTATTGTTAGCTTGAAGTTATGTTTAATCTGCGCTAGCTTTAACTCGTGAAAGACGCCTGCTTGATGATAGTCGATTGGATAAGAGTATTGGTCGTCTTCATGAGTTATGATGGTTAGATAAACGTCATGCCGGTGTCCTTTTAGTTTTGACATTCCTACGTATCGAATCTCTTGAATGTTGGCATAAAGGTGTTCTCGGAGCTCGGTTTTGCGTCCGTGTAACCGACGGGTCATGAGTATTACGGAGTCCTCAGTGAAGAAGATCCTCTTTATTGTTCGATGGTGGGAAAGCGGATAGCGATAAGTCTTAACGCGTCGAAATTGTCTAATATATAGTTCGAACTCATCTTTAGCGTATTTTTTCATTATCCACCTCTGAATAACTATAATTGAGCGAGTTTCATAATTGCATTCGGTGAGATTAGGTGTGTTTTCGACACTAACCTTTATTTTCCTGCTAATCTAGGCAAAAATGAGTTTGTTGCGGAAAATGTTTTTTACTAAATTAAACAAAAAACTTACATAAAGAGGCTGTTCTAAAAGGTTGACGACAATTTGTGCCTCACTTATATAAAAAATAGACCTCCCTTTTTGGGAAGCCACTGAAGAATATGCTGTTTGGTATCACAAACCAGTACCTTCATCTATTCCCAGCAATATATTGAGGCTTTGCACTGCTGCGCCGGATGCGCCTTTACCCAGGTTATCCAAGCGTGCTATCACTAAGGTCTGATCTTCGTGCCCAAAGACACAAAGATCTAGGAAGTTAGTGCCATTACATGCAGTGGGGTCAAATCCTCCATCGAACGTAAGTCGTTCGGAATCAAAAGGTAAAACTCTTACGAAACGTTCGTTATCATAGTATTCCATTAATGCTTGATGAATTTCGCTTGCTGTCGTTTTTTTCGATAACAAATGCGTATGCAAGGGAATAGCCACAGCCATTCCTTGATAGAAATCGCCGAGAATGGGAGTGAACAGTGGGGGAGAATAAAGCCCCGAAACTACTTGCATCTCAGGCAGATGCTTATGATTTAAAGTTAATGCATAGTGGCGAGGGCAGATAAGCTTGTCTCGCTTTGCATCGGGGGATTCGTAATAATTTATTAGTTTTTTTCCACCACCACTGTAACCTGTCACTGATTGGCAGGTTACTGGATAATCTTTAGGCAAAATACCTAGTTTGACCAAGGGATATACAGCTGCGGCGAAGCCTGTGGCGTGACAACCAGGATTAGCTATCCGGGTAGATTTGGTAAGACGAGAACGATGTTCAGGACTTAATTCAGGAAAGCCATAAACCCAATCAGGTGCGGTTCGGTGAGCTGTACTTGCGTCAATTATACGTGTTTTATCGTTGCTTACTAGAGAGACGGATTCTTTAGATGCCGTATCGGGTAAGCACAAAATTGCCACATCTGCTTCATTAAGGAGTTCACGACGGGCTTTTGGATCCTTACGTTTATCTGGATCAATGAGGAGTATTTCCAGATCGGAACGGTCTGCAAGACGTTGGTGAATCTGCAATCCAGTTGTGCCTTCCTGACCGTCAATGAAGATAGATGGCATGGGACGTGTCTCCTCTCATAGCTCACAGCTTATTTTGCTATTATAACATTAGGGATGATACACTTCAAACATATGTGGATAATTTTTGCCAAGTCTTAATAAATCTTATCTCTCCTTGGTCTGGTGGCAATACTAAAAACTGAGAGCCGGAATTGGTTTTCCGACTCTCGGTTTATCATCCTAAGATGGTCTTTAAATCTTGTTCTGGAGTGCTAATTGGAGTGATGTTGAACTTCTCAACTAGAACATTTATAACGTTTGATGAGAAAAAGGCCGGCAGAGTAGGTCCAATATAGATATTCCGTATTCCCAGAGCCAAGAGAGTTAATAGAATACAAACTGCTTTCTGTTCGTACCAGGATAAGACCAGGGTTAGTGGTAATTCGTTCACGCTGCACTGGAATGCGTCTGCGAGTACAAGCGCCACTTGAATTGCTGAGTATGCGTCATTGCATTGACCCATATCCATGATACGGGGCAGACCGCCGATTGTTCCGAGATCCAAGTCGTTGAAACGGTATTTACCACAGGCAAGGGTTAAAACGACTGTATCTTGGGGAGTTTGGCGCACGAAATCAGTGTAGTAATTACGACCGGGCCGTGCGCCGTCACAACCGCCTACCAAGAAGAAATGTTTGATGGTACCGGATTTAACCGCTTCGATGACTTTATCGGCTACTCCAAGTACCGCATTACGGGCAAAACCGGTCATTAAGGCTGAGCCTCCATTAATACCGGTAAATTTACGTTCTTCTTTGTAACCGCCTAGTTCCAAAGCCTTTTGAATGACCTGGGCAAAATCCTTTTCTCCGTTATTCTCTGCAATATGGACCAAGTTGGGGTAACCGACTACCGTAGTTGTAAAGACTCTATCAGCATAGGAGGTTTTTGGCGGCATAAGACAGTTGGTTGTAAACAAAACGGGTCCCGGGATTGAGTCGAACTCTTTCTGTTGACTCTGCCAAGCTGTGCCGAAGTTGCCTTTTAGATGAGTAAACTTCTTTAACTTGGGATATGCGTGAGCAGGCAACATTTCACTATGAGTATAGATGTTGATGCCCTTGCTTTCCGTCTGCTCTAGAAGCTGTTTCAGGTCGTGCAGATCATGGCCCGATACTACAATAAATGGTCCTTTCTCAATGGTAGTTGTTACTTGGGTAGGAACCGGATGACCATAAGCTATCGTGTTGGCTTCATCAAGCAATGCCATACACTTTAAGTTTATCTGTCCAAAGTTCATCAGTATTTCCAGCCATTCGCCGACGGTGTGTTCCGTCCCAATAGCTTGTAGCCCTTTAATAAAGCCAGCGGCAACTTCGCTATCTGTTTTTCCTAAGACATGGGCGTGCCAGGCATAGGCGGCCATACCGCGCAGACCCAATAAAAGCGTGGATCGGAGTGATGTAATATCCGGGTCTCCTTGCCAGAGTGCTTCTGGTGAGAATTCTTGAGAACCACCAAGTTTTGACATCTCTTGTCGTACTTGGTTGGTAAGCTCGTCAATTCGGACGCTATCGAAGTTGACGTTAGTAATCGTGGCAAATAACCCTTGCATGATAAGCTCAATTGCAGTTGGGCTCGGATCACTGACCTTAACTGTGCGGGCAAGATCAACTAAAGCCCCAGTCAACTCATCTTGCTTATTAGCAACATCAGGTTGCTTGCCACAGACCCCCACTTTAGTACAGCCGGAACCTCCGGCAGTCTGTTCGCACTGGAAACAAAACATACTCATTTATCTATTCCTCCCTTAATTGAGGCGGTTTCATAATTCCTTCGTTTAAGGTAATGATGAAACTCACTTAGTTAAATAACCTTAGAGTATACGGTTTATTTGCTAATGTCTTTCTTAGGCATTAAGATTTCACCATGGTTTTTGGGCTTGGGGCCTTTACAACGAAGAACTCAAGTGGGGTTTCAATCGAATTTGTGATCCGCATCTTGGTTTGATAAGGAATGTTAATAATGCTTCCCATTGGGTAGGTTACCTCGTCGGTGTCATCTAAGACCAAAGAGATAGCACCGCGGATCACGATAATATTAACGTTGGAATTTGAGTAGTGCTCGGGTAATGACTCGCCTTGTGGTAGAACCATATGGTTAATAGCGGCGTTATCATCTTCAAGGATCTTTTCAACTGATTTTTCTTGGGATAGAGTGAAAGAATAAAGCTTTTCAATCATTTTGTTCGCCTCCCATTAGTTTATATTGCATCCAAGTCAGACTTGTTAAGCTATAGAATCTCTTCGAGTTTGACTTGGACGCAAACGATTATAAGGTTTCGAAGTCCCTAATCTCATTACAGTGGGTGAGTAGGTTTGAGTTCAAATGTATTTAAACCTCAACAATTGTGCCGTCGGTACTGATGGTCACAACCTGCCAGGGGACCATCTTGCCGCTATTTACAATTGCTTGTTTAACTGAGTGGACGATCCCGCCGCAACAGGGCACTTCCATCCTAAGAACCGTTATGCTTTGGATCTCATGAGCCTTTAGGATAGCCGTCAACTTTTCGGTATAGTCTGCTTGGTCCAGCTTGGGGCAGCCTATGATGGTCACCTTGTTGCGCATAAAGTCCTGATGGATACCGGCATAGGCATAGGCGGTACAATCGGCGGCCACTAATAATTGGGCATTTTCAAAGTAAGGCGCATTAACTGGAACTAGCTGAATCTGGCAGGGCCATTGCCGCAGTTCCGACCCGACAGTAGATGATATTGGAGGAACTGTCGGAGCTGGTTTCCGTTCAATGCTTTTGGCGTGGGTACCTGGACAGCCGCAAGCTAAATTGGCTGGTTCGGAATTAGCTCGTTGTTCCATAACCTTTTGTACTGCTTCTTCATCAAAGTTAGCGGCTTCGCGTTCCTCCAGGGTTAAAGCTCCAGTAGGACATTCGGGAAGGCATGCTCCTAAACCATCACAGTAGGATTCAGACACCAGCTTAGCTTTGCCATCGATCAGCTGAAGAGCTCCTTCGTGACAACCGGTGACGCAGAGTCCGCAGCCGTTGCATTTTTCTTCGTCGATCTTAATGATCTTACGTTTCATTATAGAAAACCTCCCTTGTTGAATCTCTCATATACTCTTGTGTTCTTGGCTTTATTGTAGTAGAATCGTGGCATAAAATCGGTAACATAGGTTACCAATACTGGTGGTGCGCAATTTGGATCCTATATGGCAAAAATCACTGTCTATCTGTCCGTTGTTTCAAGGAATCGAACCAGAACAAAGAGAAGCTATGGTGGATTGTATGAACCCAAGATTTCGTAGCTATAAAAAGAATGAGGTCATTACCCTAGCAGGAGAGGTATTTGAAGGCGTAGGAGTAGTCCTGTCCGGGCAAGTAGCTGTTACGAAGGAAAATGTAGCAGGCGACAGAGTAATTATGGTGCTTTTAGATTCGGGAGAGATGTTCGGTGAGATGGCGGCGTTTGCTGGAAGTGGAGTTTGGCCAGCGACAGTTGTGGCTCAAGAGGAGTGTACAGTCGTATTTTTGCCGCCGGAGAAGATTATTGGAAACTGCCCGCGACAATGCTCGAGTCACCGCATGTTAATCTTAAATATGCTTCGGGTCGTTTCGGACAAAGCACTAATGCTCAACAAGAAAGTGGAATACCTATCCATGAAAAGTCTGCGCGGAAAGATTAGCGCCTTTTTGTTGGAGCAAGCAAAAAGAGTTGAGCGGACCATGTTTATGATGCCGATAGACCGGAATACCATGGCGGATTTCTTGAATGTCTCACGACCGTCTCTTTCGAGAGAAATGGGGCGGATGCGCGATGAAGGGATAATCGATTTTCACCGCGCGTCCGTTCGAATCCTGAACCTGGAAAAGTTGAAGAAGATGGCGGAGTAGGGCTTATTCTTTAAAAGCACGCAGCTTCAACTAGTCTTATTAAATCATTACCATGTGTCACTTTTACATACGATACCCGTACTACCAAACTTGTAAGATACTCCTTCGCCAACGTGAGTTAGACACGATTTGCCTTGTGAATTTCCTTGGAGTATCTTTGAAACTCCTTGTTCGATTTCAGTGAGTATATTGGGTTTAAGCATTGACGAGTTGTGACCGGGCAGTATATGAGCGAACTGATCACGATAGGTATCAAGCGATTGTAAACTCTGCAAATAATCGGCGAGCGGGAGTGAATGATCCAGATGTAGCCATACTTGTCCTTCAAGGATCGAATCACCGGAGAAGAGAAGTTGCTCGTTATGATCAAGTAGGCAAATACAACCAGGGGTATGACCGGATAATTCAATAACTTCTAATGTTCGGCCTCCCAATTCAAAGCGAAAACCTTGACTGATGGGAATTACATTAGGCATGGACTGTTGTATCCAGGAATCCCATTCGGAAAACGCAGATAACTGGGAGCTGAGGAAATTATCCTTCATCCATACGCGTCCTTCTTGGGTGAAATTGCCTTCGAGTAGAGGAATGTCATGCGGATGGATATGGATGGTCTCAAACTGCCCGTTCCCACAGACGTGATCTGGATGCCCGTGGGTGTTAACGACTAAAATGGGGAGTGGGGTTAGGGAAGTTACGAGTGCCTTTAAATCTCCAATTCCCCAACCGGTGTCGATTAAAAGAGCCCTTTTTGAACCTTCTACGAGATAAATGGTATCTTGTCCATTGTCATCGATTCGCCACAGTTTGGGGCGTAGCTGCTCAACTTTGAACCAAGAGTTGGATTCCATCATAATTAACAACATCTCCCGTTTATTAAATCTATCTAAGCCTTTGCCGTCGTAGGATACTTAAAAGCGTTCTCTAATGGCCAGTTATTTGTGCGGATAAATAACTCCTGAGGCGCGAGAAGTTCAGTTTGTGGCTTAATATTCAATTGATCCGGAGTGAAATGGAACTCAACTTTTTTGATGCCTTTTCGAAGGAAGCGGGGAAGAAGGGCTTGAAAGTCAATCGGCTGTGGGCAGATAAGATCATGGATATGCAACGTTTCATCCTCAAAAGTTGCCAGAAGCAATAAGTCGTAGTCCTTCCAGTAATAAAGATCATTTGGAAAGATGTTAAGACAGTACCAGAGTAAAAGGGATTGAGTATACTCCGCACAAAAGACACGGGAGACCGGTAGGCGCATGCCTGCCAAACGTTTAATGAGACGAAAGTCTTCATCCTTCGAAATATCAAGTTTACGTCCTGGAGGCTGGGGAGAAACGGACAGATTCGGGTTTACTTTCATTAAGTATCTATACTCTTGCAACAAGCGAAAACCAAACTTGGGATAGAAGTCTAAAACAGTTTCATTGGCAAAAAGATAAAACAGATCATAGTTCTTTTCATAGAACTCTATAACGCGGTTGAGAAGATCGGCAGCCAATCCTTTACCTCGATAGTCCGGGTGAGTCATAACTGTGCCAATCTGGATAGCCGGCTTTTTTTCTCCACGAATGACTAAGTCCATTAGATTTGCAGATACATTTGCCACAATCCGGTTACCGACGGCATAAGAATAACAGACATATCGCTCATTCCATAGGCCTTTTTGATACCAAAGCTCAAAGTCGATGCCGAAGACATGTTGGGCTAATTCGTTAAAGCTTAGGCGATAAGTGGAGTTGTGTTTATAGTCTGTGAGGAGATGCAAATTCTTCATGCTGACCTCCATGTATTGTGGTTCGTGATTTATAAGTAATTTCCACAGCGTTAAGTTTATTCCTCTAAATGCTTTCCTGTCTTACGAATATATCATAAGCTTTACCATCCTCAGACAGGTCGAGCACCGCCGGTAAGACTATCCTAATATTGTTTCTTATGCTTTTTCTTAATCTCTATTCTTCCGTTTAGGTTAATTCTTTGATATTATTCGGGCGAATGGGTTATTTTTTGGAAAAAAGGTAGGTACTTTTGATAGCTTAGAAAGCAGGAATACAACCCGCTTGAAGCGAAAGATATTTCACGTTGGCATAAAGATATTATAAAGAAACTCATGATCTCCGATCTTACATAAATAAGATAAAACAGTAACTCGTTAAAGCTATAAACAACAAGGAGTGTCTTATTTCATGCAATTTCTTGAGGGACTAAATTCGTCACAGCGCGAAGCGGTCTGCCATATCGATGGGCCGCTTCTCATTTTGGCAGGGGCCGGTTCGGGTAAGACTAGGGTGCTGACACATCGCATTGCTTACTTATTGACGCAGGGAGTTGAACCACGGAATATTCTGGCTGTGACCTTTACGAACAAGGCCGCGGGAGAGATGAAAGAGCGCGTAGCTAATCTTGTGGGGCCGATGGGCGGAGCGATTTGGGTAAGTACGTTCCATTCGGCATGTGTTCGCATTCTTCGCGCCGACGGACATTACATCGGATTAGAAAAGAATTATGTCATTTATGATACCCAAGACCAACTTACTGTGATTAAAGAGACCCTTGGTGAACTAAATATGTCGGAGAAGAACTACAGCCCCAAGGCTATTTTGTCCACCATTTCCGCGGCTAAGAACGAGCTTAAGGGGCCTGATGAATATGATAAAGGGGCCGCTGATTTCTGGGGTAATGCCGTGGCCAAGGTCTACCCGATTTACCAGAGGAAACTCGGACAAAACCAAGCAACAGATTTCGATGATCTGATTAGGCTAACAGTAAAACTCTTCCGGGACCACCCGGAGGTGCTCCGACGGTATCAAGAACGGTTTAAGTACATTATGATCGATGAATACCAAGATACGAACCACGCTCAGTATGTTCTGGTCAAGTTATTGGCGATGCTCTATCGTAATCTGTGTGTTGTGGGTGATGATGATCAGTCGATCTATTCGTTTCGTAGCGCAGATATCCGTAATATTCTTGAGTTCGAGAAAGACTATCCTGAGGCCAAGATCATTAAATTGGAACAGAATTATCGATCTACCCAGACCATATTGGATGCAGCAAATGGAGTTATCTGTAACAACTTGCAACGCAAAGCCAAAAAGCTATGGACTGAGAACCCGACCGGTGAAAAGATTCGTAAGTTTAAAGCCGGAGATGAACGGGAAGAGGCGGCTTGGGTCGCATCGGAGATAGAGCGGCTGGTTGGGACAGAGGGACGTCCATTTCGGGATTTTGCCCTACTTTATCGGACCAATGCTCAGTCCCGTTCTTTTGAGGAAGCTTTTGTAGCACGGGGATTGTCTTATCGAATTCTTGGCGGACTACGCTTCTATGATAGAAAAGAGATCCGCGATACCTTAGCTTACTTGCGTTTCATTCATAATCCAGTTGATCGGGTTAGTTTCCGTAGGATCATAAATACCCCCAAACGAGGGATCGGCGATGCCTCTTTGGAACGATTACTAGGATTTATCGATGATGAACAGATCTCGATCATGGAAGGCCTGCAACGGGCAGGAGAAGCCCCAGGGTTAACTGGACGGGCGATAAAACCAATCTCCTCTTTCTTCCATATGATGATTAATATCATGTCTGAAGCGAGTCATATATCTGTGACGGAACTTACTACGAAGATTTTGGAAGAGACAGGATATTTAAATGAACTCCGGACAGAAGGGACTGTCGAAGCTAAAGGTCGTTTGGAGAACCTTGACGAGTTCTTAAATATGACCGTGGAGTTTGAGAAGAACAGTGACGATAAATCTTTAGCTGCTTTCCTCGAGACAGTGGCATTAGTGGCGGATGTGGATAATTACGATGCAAATGGCGATTCAGTGACATTGATGACGCTTCACTCTGCTAAAGGACTGGAGTTCCCGGTGGTATTTCTTGTTGGAATGGAAGAGGGGATCTTCCCACATAGCCGGGCTGTAAATGAAACTGGGGAACTTGAGGAAGAGCGCAGGCTATGCTATGTGGGTATCACCCGTGCCAGGCAGAGGCTTTATTTGACACATGCCGCGATGCGTACCATCTATGGGGGCACACAGATCGCTATCGCTTCCCGATTTCTTCAGGAATTCCCAGAAGAGCTTATAGACGATCTGCGTAAACCCGCCGCTGATCTACGTCCGAGGAACGCGACTTATGCAGGGGCTCCCAGGGCTGGTGCCGCGACGGTTTCAGTTCCTAAACCCAAAGTGGATGTTGGTAACTGGAGTACCGGCGATAAGGTCGTTCATCCTAAGTTCGGTCCTGGTATGATAGTGGCTGTAAATGGCACAGGAGCCGATGCAATGCTTAGCGTGGCTTTTCCCGGAATTGGGATCAAACAACTAATCGCAGGCTATGCACAGTTGGAGCGGCAGTGATGTCTTTTTCTTGCTTGATTAGGATGTTGTTAAATAAACCAAATCTCTGCAATAATGAATAGCGCCCTGGGTCTATTTCATTGCTAAAAAATAGCAGGCTTTTGCAAGCTTACATTATGGATCTACTCTACGTAGAAACGTAGAGTTATTTTTTTGTAAGTACGGAAAGCCTGCTTGTCAGATCCTTCATCTTCCATGACGGATTCCACCGAAACACGCCGAGATTTGCAGGAGATGGCGGATGTGGAAGCGAAAATGATATTGTGTTAGAACCGAGGGGCTGAGTTTTTTGTAATCATCCATAATACTAACCTCCCGAAGGAGGATTATTGTGAAGTTTAAGGTTTTTGCCCTGCTTATGGCTATTGTTTTATTAATCACCACTGGAATACATAGTGACAATAGCACTGAACTTAAACTTATCCTGGATGGGAAGCCGCTTCAGGCCGATCAAGGCCGAGCGATTCGTTTGAATAAGCGAGTCTATCTATCTTTGCCTTTCTTCTCATCCCTGCACGCTGTCACTAGATGGGATGGGGAGACGGGTAATGCCACAATACGTTTAGGAACTCTTGTGATCAAAATGACACAGGGTAAATCTGCTTCCAAATGGGATGAAAAGACCAAAACATTGTCTTATGCACCGATAGAACTGGATGGCGGCATTTGGATTCCATTGGAAGTTGCCCGTGGGCTAGGTCTTAAAGCAGACCTGCGTGGTGATAAACTGGAGCTATCCTGGGAGCAAAACTCTTTGTTATTTGTTAAATCATCCTCCTACCGAGGGCGTCCAGCGATTACGTTTCAAACTACCCAACCTGTGCAGTATAGGAGTTATTTATTAACCGAACCCGATCGGCTGGTGTTGGACTTGGAAGGCGTTAGGCGCTTTCCTTATCTCGAAGAGGATATGACGCCTACTCCGATCGTGCAACGCGTTCGGATCAATCAATTTAGCGAAGACATTTTTCGCATGGTCTTTGATCTGACCCAACTCGTGGGGTATCAGATTCTTGTGCCGGCGGAGAACCCAAACCAGGTTTTGGTGGTCTTTGATGCGCTAATCACTGGTATTAGGTTTGAGTCCGCCAACAGTGACCCACGTGTCGTTATTGATGCTACAGCTCCGCTAAGTTATTCGATGAATGTTATGGTTGATCCCCATCGGTTAGTAGTTGATATTGATGATGCGACGTTGGCGATTCCTAAGGATCCTATAAAAGGCGACGGTACTTGGTTAAATACGGTACGGATGAGTCAATTCAATAGCCACACAGTGCGGGTAGTGTTGGATGTGGCGTCCCCTCAAACATGCTATATTACAAAATCACGATTAGACCCGAAAAAGATTGAAGTCCGTACGCAACAAGAGATACGTCGGGTAAAATGGCAGTCGGATGAAGAGGGAGGAGCTTTGCTGATCGATAGTTCAGCGGAGTTGGATGAGGAATTTATTCACCATAAAGACACGGAGCGTTTACTAGTGAATCTGCGTTTTGCTCAACTTGCAATGGATGACCTGAAGATACCTGTAGAAAACTCAGTGGTTAAGGCTGTTCATGTCAGCCAACAAAACACCGATGTCCAAGTGGAATTGGAGCTTGAGTCTTACCAAGGATACGAAGCTATATTCAGTAAAGATCGCCGTTCTTTAGCAATTCGGATGAAAAGCTCTCCTATAGCAGGGCGGATAATTGTGCTTGATCCAGGACACGGGGGAATAGACGCAGGCGCTATTGGTAGTCAAGGAGTCCGGGAGAAGGAAGTTAACTTAGAGGTTGCCCTCCGCCTAAAGGATTTGTTGGAAGAAGCCGGAGCTCAAGTAGTGTTAACTAGAATCGATGATCGTTATGTAAGTCTTTATGAACGGTCAGCGATCGCCAATCAAGTCGGAGCAGCCATGTTCATCAGTATTCATGCTAATTTCCATCCCAACTCGAATGTGAGAGGGGTGGAGATATTCCACTACCCCGATCGAGTAACCAGCAATAGGTTGGGGAAGGTTTTGCTTGACGAGATGACAAAAGCGACAGGATTTTCAACTCTGGCGGTGAAGACCAGTCCCAATATGGTGGTAATTAGAGAGACACAGATGACTTCAGTCCTGGTGGAGATGGGCTTTCTCTCCAATTACCAGGAAGAGGCCATTATCGCCACTTCTGAGTTCAGAGAAAAAATGGCTAAGGGAATATTCACTGGGGTTCTTCGCTATTGGTCTCCGGAAAAACCGAGTAAAGGGCCACGGCTGGAGAATAATGAATAGATTAAGGTACATGATATAAAGATGGATGAGAAAGCAATCGTTTAAAACCCTTCCCACTTAATTTTAGTGAAGGAGAAGGGTTTTTAGTGTTATATGAAAACATAAAAACTACTATTCAACTTCAACAGTTATCCCCCAAGAAGCAAGTGTAGAGCATGGGATATAGTGTCTTTCTCCAATGGAGAGCAGAGCAGTCGATTCGCTGCCGTAAACTGCGACAAAGCCGCGCTCAAGTATTAATTGTTCTTTATTGATCGTTGGGATTGCTGACTTTTTAGCCTTTTTGTCCCGTTGAATCTCGATTGTCTTTTTAGTATCATCAGTTGCTAAAGAAAAGCCTTTGCAAGTAACGTAAGCTAGATCAATGTAGTTAATGTCTTTATAACGAACCAGCGGAATAGTTTCGCCCGCCACTTTGACTGACTGCTCCGAGAAGGCTACACGTCTGAATTGACTCTTTAGGGGTTGACCTTTTCGTACATTGCGTTTGATCCCATTCGGATCCTTTATGATCTCGCCGCCCACTAAGACGTAATCGATCCCTTCGGAAGGATACTCCGGATGTTCGACGGTTGCACGGTCGATGATCCTTTCAAAGTCAAAGACTACTATATCTGCGTCCGCGCCGACGCTAAGACGGCCTTTGGTCTGGAGCGAGGGGCATTGCTTTTCCAGGCGACGGGCAGGGAGAATGGTCAGTTTGGCTAAGGCGTCCATTAAAGTGAGTACCTTCTGTTCGCGAACATAGCGTCCGATTAGCCGGGCGGACATTCCTGAGGCCCGGGGGTGATTGTTATAGCCGGGTTCTAAAATGGCATCACTGCCCATCATCACCCACGGGCATTTTAAAGCATCAATTACGTCCTCTTCGGGGATGGCATAGGCTGCTGCCAGTTTTCCTTGTTGTCGGTACTTTTGGTAACTTTCTTTTGTCAAACGCTCCGATGAACCGCCGAGTTGAAGGTCGTTATATCCTATACGAAACCGTTCTTGCCAACCTTTGTCAAAACGGGCGGAGTTTAAGTATGTAGCCCAAAAGTCATAAGGGTAAATACAGGCGGAGAAGTCATAGCCTTCATCCCGAATGGCGTCAACCATCTTAAGCGATTCTTTCATCGTAAAAGTACCGCCTGTACTATTGATGTGATCTATGTGCACTGCCGCCTTTGTTTCGCGAGCGTAGTCAAAGAGTTCATTTAAGGCATCAAAATTTGTGCCCGGCTCTTCCATATCTGAGTAGCGGGCATGGAAAAATACTGGGACATTATACTGGTTTGCCAGTTTCATCAGTGGAATAATCTCGGCAGAGGTTATTCCCGGAACGTATTCGAGACTAAATGATATCCCCAGACAGCCGTTGTTAAGAGCCTTTTCAGCCATGGAAACAAGCTGTCTGATCTGTGCTGGGCTGGCCGATTTATAACGGCTAAGACCGAACTTATTTCGTGCTTGGGTATAGAAAAAGGAGGCACCAAAGTGAATGGGGAGATTTTGACGTTCCCAAAACGGGTACCAACTCTCTGGGTTTGAAGTCCCGCCATGCATTGCGATATTAGCGGTGACTCCATCGGCGATTTTTGTCCATATGCCAACAGAATTCGGATCATATGAAAGGAGATCGACAAAGCCGGGCGCTACGATCCGGTTAGTTGCGTCGATCTCTTGTTTTCCCTTGATTGGGCCGGTAGTTAAAGAGGTGACTTTACCATCCTGAATTCCTACGTTGACTCCAATTCGATCGAATTTCGTCTCTGGGTTTATGACTCTTCCATTTTTGATTACCACATCATAGACGATATCAGGATCATACTCCGATAAAATATCTGAAGCAGTAGTAGCTTGGACGGGTTTTTCTGGTGACGAAGGACGTAATAGTAAATAGCCTCCAACGGCGAGAAGGGCTAAGATAAAAATGAGGGGTAAAATGCGTTTCACTGGATATCCTCCTTTTATTTGATTTGATAGAACCTTTAATATGTAAGTTGAGAGAGCGCTTGTGCTCCTCATACTGACGTGGCAAATAGCTTTAGGGCGAAGAGCGCCATAACTGCTCATGAAGGTGAATAACCAGATATTTCTACCAATTTACCGGATTTTCCTGCTATGGCAGCTCTTTTCGTAACTATTGATTGTAGAGTAAAAGATAGGGGCTGTCTTTTGACAGCCCCATTAAGGTATTTATCTAATTGAGTGTTTGTTGATATACCGATTATACCAGCTTTCATAATAAGCCCGAATATACGGGGGTAGGAGTTGGTTTTGGGTATTAGCCTGTAGATGGTTTAGGTTACGACGTCCTTCGTACCACATGATTCGGCCATCCATCGCAGCTAAAAGCGGATCTGTTACCGATTGCCCTTCATTAAATGGCTCTTTTTCAAAGGCAGAAACACCAAAATTGAGCACACATACCATAAACCCTAGCCCGAGAAGGCAAGAAATCCGTTTCATCCTTTTGCATCTCCTTTGCTATATTAAACTCTCATTTGTTTCATCGGAAGGAATTTCCTCCGAAATTAGAATGTAATATATGGAAATAAATAAAGCCCGGCTAATTGACCGGGCTTTAGACTACTTGCGAGCATTAAATAGGAGAAGAAGAAATTGCAGCTTACTCTTTCGGCTCCTCCTCGGTGGGAGCAGCTTCTTTTTGTCCAAGATAGCTTGGAAGTTGCATTCCGGCCGTACGGAAGAGATCTTCTAACGGCGGGATAGACTTAAACATACCGGAGATAAAGTTGGCGGTTGTTGGGGTGCCGTTAACACTACCGCTGCCAGAATCCCAGACGGTTACTTTATCGATCTTTAAGTTCTTGACTGCTTCAACCTGAGTCTTGACCAGCTCTGGGAGCTTGTCCGCGATCATCATTAGAACCGCATCGCGAGAATCTCCACCGGCGGCGGATACGATCTTCTCAAAACCTTCAGCTTGTTTGGAGAGAATCTCATACAATCCTTTGGCTCGCGCTTCCATCTCAAAGAGCACGCCATCTGCTTGACCTTTGGCGATGCGTCGAGATCTCTCGGCTTCTGCTTCTGCGGCAATCTCAATCTGTTTCTTCTGAACTTCTGCTGGAATAACCTCATCAGCCATGCGTGTTGCTCGTTCTTTCTCAGCACGAGCAGTTTCAGCGTTCTGCTCTGCGGAGTACGCTTCTTCTAAAGCTTTAGCGGTCTGGACTTTCTCAGCAGCTGTGGCCCGACGGTTAGCTTCTGCTTCTTTTTCACGACGTTCAGCCTCAGAGTGGGCCACGACAATTTTGGCCTGATTTTCACCTTCAACCGCGCGGGCATTGGCATCGGAGACCTGAACCCGCTGATCACGTTGGGCGTTAGCTTCACCGATGGCACCGTCACGATCTTTCTCCGCCACGCTCTTTTTGGCGTCATTTATCGCTTTGGCGGCGGCTTCTTTTCCTAACGCCTCGATGTAGCCTGATTCATCTTTGATATCAGTAACATTCACATTGATGAGTTTGAGTCCGATCTTTTTTAACTCAGCCTCCACATTGTTAGAGACGAAGGCTAAGAATTTATCGCGGTCTGAGTTGATCTCTTCAATGTCCATGGTGGCAATAACCAGGCGTAATTGACCAAAAATGATGTCTTTGGCAAGCTCTTGGATCTCCTCTTGTTTCATACCCAATAATCGTTCTGCGGCATTTGACATGATTCCATGTTCTGTTGATATACCTACTGTAAAACGAGAAGGTACGTCAACCCGAATGTTTTGACGACTCAACGCTTTGGTTAGATTAACCTCAATCGAAAATGGGGTTAAGTCGAGGAATTCATAGTCTTGTATAACTGGAACTATAAATGCAGCGCCTCCATGGATGCACTTGGCCGACCTGGCCATTCCATCTTTTCCTTTTCCAATACGTCCATAAATAACTAAAATCTTATCAGAAGGGCAGCGTTTGTACCGTTTTAATAAGGCAGAGAAGACAGAGAATACGATAATAACGATAACAACCAATAATACTAGAAGAGAAAACTCAGGGTTCAAAGTTGATCATCCTTTCTTTTTTGCTTATTGCATGTAGTGCTATGGTTTTTCATCCTTCTTTTTTCACCAGTAAAATACGGTCGTTGACCATTCCAATTACACGCACCGGTGTTCCTGTGGGTATTGAATCTTCATCTGTCATTGCATCTACTTCACGAACAGAACCCTGAATTGAAACTTGGACCTGACCGATGCCGGAACGGTTTGTTGGAATCGGGAGATAAGCGGTGCCTACAGCATTTATGGCATTTGAAAGGGTGGTGTTGCCAGTTTCAGTTAAGCGGGACATCATATAGTACAATCCTGCAACCATAACCATGACCACAAAACCAATGCAAAACGCTAAGATGGACGTCACTAATTTCGAAAAACCTGCATTGACGCCAAATACTCCGGCCCAGCCAAATACAGTAAAAAAAACAACAATGTTATGAAGGGTAAAAAGCATAAAACCTGATTGAACCTCAGAATCATGAGCATCGCTAAAACTGTCATCTACTGAACCTTCGAGCAAATCTCCAGAGTCGCCTTGACTATCCAGCCCAAGGAAGGTCAGTATAAATTGAAAGATGAAAACCGCTGAGAAAGGTAGGGCAAAGTACCAGAAGATTCTCTCAAACGCAGGGATGTTATTCCACCAGTCTGCCAATGGTATCGAACCTCCTTTCGTAGTATGGTACAGAGTATAACAGCAATATTAATAAGCCATACGTTTTAATGATTATCTACTAAAACATTATCTTTAAACGAAGTAAATACTTCGTCCAAAAAGTGGGTGGGAAAGCTTAGCCCATAGTTTAGCTCTTTAGCCAATGCAAAATAACGAGCCCGTTGGTTAGGAAAACGTAGACCCAATGCGGTTAAGATGATCCGTTTCTCTGATGGATGATATGTTGAAGCGCATATCCGGTCCGGATTTGGAGGGCGACGACTTGCCAGATGCGCTGCGAATGCTTTATCTTCCCAGGTTCCGGTCTGAAGAAGCCTAACGGCTAAACTAAGTTGAGACCTAGCTAGTTTTTGCTCTCCCTTTAATTCTGCTGCGATATATATTAAAAGATGATATATCTCCTGTGACTCGTCGATCTCGAGAATACTTTGCGCTGCTTCTTTTAGGTTACCCGAGCTGAAAGCCGCTTCAAACTGAAAATAGACGCCCGGTAATTCCGCCAGTTTTTCTGCGTAATCCTCAGTTTTGCCGAGGCCGTATGCTAATACACTTTCTAAATAATTTCGCCAATCCTTAATATCATCATGAGTTAGGCGGTCGTCATTAGCTTGGCAGAAACCGTTTATTACATCTTCAGCGAGTTTTATTTCATTTTTACGTAATAACAAGCGTATCTCTTCGGCGGCTAGTTCACCATCGGAAGGGAATCTTGTTTGTTTTCGTCGGACTTCTTCTAGTAACCTATCATATTGTTTTAATGCCACCATGATTTCACGTCTATTCTCGAGGAATGACGACTTTTCGGGCATGAGTTTGACGGCTTTCTCTACGAACTCCATTGCCCGCGGATAGTCGCCAAGGCAAAGATAATAATAAGCTAGGGCGTTATATCCATGGGCGCAGGGAGATGTTCCTGTGACCGAGCGAATGAAAAGATTCTCAGCCAGAATTGGGTC
>OBJA01001045.1_pt1 | contig 20655 bp, 21 predicted proteins | sample 1519751 | NCBI WGS metagenome assembly OBJA01 (sample SAMEA3881238, study PRJEB22517) | soil metagenome | biome: lake sediment; feature: soda lake sediment; material: sediment, water from around vicinity | place: India | collected 2013-12-23 | depth 3 m
TGCAAGCCGCTCTCGGCCGGGAAAATCAGTTTCAACTGTTAACGAATACATAGCCCTATTTTTCACTATAAGGAAATCCGGAAGGTATGATATAAAAACCCGGGCTGCCGGCCGGAGGATATCGTACGCACGACATCCGCCGACGAGACGCTCACACCGCTGGAACTGGTTGATATCGGTACACAGATCTACCGGCGGGGTAACCATACCGGTTCCTCCCTCAGCCTGCAGGTATATTTGATGTCAGTTTCCACGATACGACGTGGGGAATTTGTCGCAATCATGGACCATTCCGGCTCCAGAAAATCCACCTTTTGAACATACTTGGCTGCTTGGACTCACCGTCTGATCCGACTCCAGGACGGACGAATCATCGAAGACGGGCCGATAGACAAACCGGTTATTCCCCTTTCCAAATTATGAATTTACTGACCATCATTGGTGAAACCATGCAGGCGCTGCAAACCAACCGCCCGCGAACTGCGCTCACCACCAGAGTCAGAGGCTGTTCCGGCTGATTGAAGTAATCTTTTTCGCCTGTGCAGCGGCATTTGAGATTTGTTACTATTACTGAATTGACCGGACAAAAATAAAATCAGGCCGGGAAATCATTTTTAATCAGGTGGGTACTGCCTGATTATCGACAGTATAATTTCCAGCAATTTGCAGCTCATCACGGAACCTGTACCCGGATTGGGATCATCGGATTTCCAGGGTATGCCTGATGCTATTCCCGGCAGCTGCGAACTGTTGCCCTGTCGGATATCGGCCCGATGCAATTATCCGGTGTCGATCATCTGATTTAATTCTGCCGGCACCCCCGGCAATACCATTTACATTGTTTTTCTGAGGATGAACAGCGAAGATCTCCTGTATTTTCTGATAGCGTTACCTTTCGTCGGTAGTGCACTGGCTGCAATACTGCCGGCTAATGCCCGTAATACGGAAGCGTGGCTGGCGGGTAGCGTAATGATCGCGGCGCTTATTATCACTATCGGCCTTTATCCATTCATTTCCGGGGGGGAAATCCTTCGTAACGAAATTGAATGGCTGCCTGGATGCGGCCTGAACTTCACACTCAGGATGGATGGTTTTGCATGGATGTTTTCGATGCTGATTACCGGTATCGGGTTTCTCGTGGTACTTTATGCACGTTACTACATGTCTCCCAAGGATCCGGTTCCGCGTTTTTTCTCCTTTCTGCTGGCTTTCGCCGGGGCCATGCAAGGTATGGTCATCGCGGGTAATCTGATTCTGCTGGCCATTTTCTGGGAGCTCACCAGTATCTTTTCATTCCTGCTGATCGGTTACTGGCATCATAATGCAGCGGCACGCGAAGGTGCGCGCATGTCATTGATCATCACGGGAGCCGGTGGACTTTGTCTGCTTGTCGGGTTGATTCTCGTCGGTTACATCGTCGGCAGCTATGACCTCGACAGCGTTTTGGCAGCAGGTGACACAATCCGGGAACATGAGCTGTACGTTCCTACACTGATACTCATCCTGCTGGGAGCACTGACCAAAAGTGCGCAGTTCCCGTTCCATTTCTGGCTGCCTAACGCCATGACTGCACCCACTCCGGTATCCGCCTATCTGCATTCAGCCACGATGGTAAAAGCAGGTGTGTTTCTGCTTACTCGGCTGTGGCCGGTATTGTCCGGTACTGATGAATGGTTTTTCATACTCGGGCTGGCTGGCATGAGTACACTGCTGCTCAGCGCTTACTTCGCCATCTTCCAGCAGGATCTCAAGGGATTGCTGGCCTATTCGACCATCAGCCATCTCGGCCTGATTACCACGCTACTGAGCCTTGGCAGTCCATTGGCTGCTGTAGCAGCGATTTTTCACATGATGAACCACGCCACTTTCAAGGCATCCCTGTTCATGGCCGCCGGTATCATCGATCATGAAGCCGGAACACGTGATATGCGCAAACTGAGCGGATTGTTCAGCTACATGCCGATCACGGCCACGCTCGCCATGGTAGCCAGTGCTGCTATGGCAGGTGTACCGCTCCTCAATGGGTTCCTTTCGAAAGAAATGTTTTTTGCCGAAACACTCGGACAACATTCCGGCTCTGTATTGGATGGCATGCTTCCCTATGTCGCAACGATTGCGGGTGCTTTTGCGGTAACCTATTCCGTGCGTTTTATTCATACTGTCTTTTTCGGTGAGAAAGCACTCGAGCTTCCGCGTGAACCTCATGAACCTCCACACTGGATGCGATTGCCAATCGAGTTTCTGGTACTGGCCTGCCTCATTGTCGGCATTATTCCTGGCATGACTGTCGGTCCTTATCTGCATACCGCCGTGACCTCAGTACTGGGTGAACATACACCGCAGTACAGTTTGGCTATATGGCATGGCATCAATACTCCACTGATTATGAGTGTGATTGCACTCATCAGCGGGGTATTGCTTTATCTGTTATTGAAAAACTATCTTGCCCGATGTGAAGATGGCCCGCCTGGTCTGAGTCATTTTAAAGGTCAGCATATTTTTGACAGGATGCTGGTTACGCTCTCGTGGCGATGGGCACGCTGGCTGGAAGAGTTTTTCGGCACACATCGTCTTCAACCGCAACTGTTTCTGGTCATGCTGATTGCCTTGCTCGCCGGCAGCTGGCCATTCCTTGGAGCAGGCATCGATTTCGGTTTACCGGTACTGACCGGAATTGATCCCGTTTTTGCAATACTCTGGGGAATCGGCATCGCCTGCGCACTTGGTGCTGCTTATCAGGCCAAATATCACCGTCTGGCTGCACTGATTCTGATGGGAGGAGCAGGTCTCGTCACCTGTATCACCTTTGTCTGGTTTTCCGCACCCGATCTGGCAGTGACCCAGTTACTGGTAGAAATCGTCACTACCGTTCTGATCCTGCTGGGTCTGCGCTGGCTACCAAAAAGGGTAGAACAAATCGACAATGCTTTGACACCGGTTGCCTGGACACGCAGATTACGGGATTTGACACTGGCTGTCGGCTGTGGAGGGGGAATGGCACTAATAGCCTACAAAGCAATGACCAATACACCATTGTCCGATTCGATCGCCCAATTTTTTCTGGAGCGAGCTCATTCGGAAGGAGGTGGTAACAATGTCGTCAATGTCATCCTGGTCGATTTTCGTGGTTTTGATACCTTCGGTGAAATCACCGTACTGGGCATCGTGGCACTCACCGTTTACGCACTGCTGCGGCGTTTCCGGCCTGCACCGGACAGTATCGATATTCCCGAGCAGCAGCGCAGACAGAATGCTTTTGATGACAATCATCCCGAACGCAGCATCGGAGAAACCATGCATGACTATCTGATGGTACCTTCAATCGTCATGCAGTGGATGTTCCCGTTCATCATTCTGCTGGCGGTTTATTTCTTTCTGCGCGGCCATGATCTGCCAGGTGGCGGGTTTGCTGCCGGTATTACACTGGCTATCGGCCTCCTGTTACAGTACCTCGCCAGTGGAACCCGTTGGGTGGAAGACCGTCTCTATATTCGGCCGGTTCGCTGGATTGGCTCTGGTTTACTGCTAGCGGTGCTGACCGGAACAGGATCATGGCTGTTTGGATTCCCCTTCCTGACTTCTCATTTCGATCATCTGGAAATACCACTGATCGGAGAATTACCGATCGCCACAGCACTGTTCTTCGATCTGGGTGTCCTGTTACTGGTTGTCGGTGCAACCGCACTGATGCTGATTGCAATAGCACATCAATCCCTTCGCAGCTATCGCACACGCTCCGCAGACACTGAAAAAACCGGGGAGGAAGATTAATGGAACTGGTTCTGTCTCTCGGTATCGGCATACTGGTTGGATCAGGTGTATGGCTGCTGCTGCGTCCTCGCACCTACCAGGTCATCATTGGGCTGGGACTGGTCTCTTATGCTGTCAACCTGTTCATTTTCAGCATGGGACGGCTGGTGACAGACAAACCGCCGGTCACGCAAGCAGGTGCTCAAATTGATCCGACAACGTTTGCCGATCCGATACCTCAGGCCCTGGTACTGACAGCCATCGTCATCGGCTTTGCCACGACGGCACTCTTTCTGGTCGTCCTGCTTGCCTCACGCGGTCTGACGGGCACCGATCATGTTGATGGTAAGGAACCCGACCGATGAATTTATCTCCGGAACACTTTGTCATTGCACCGGTTCTGATTCCATTCATCACCGGAGTGTTGCTGCTTTTTCTCGATGATCGTGCGCGGCACGTGAAAGCCTTCGTATCCGTTCTATCCACCGTTGTATTGTTGGTGATATCGATTCTGCTTCTGTGCATTGTGCATACAAATGACAGTGCGAATGAAGACAGGATTGCAGTCTACCTGCTGGGTAACTGGCCACCCCCATTTGCTATCAATCTGGTGCTGGATCGCCTGTCATCGATGATGCTGGTTCTGACCGCGATGCTCGCTCTACCTTCTCTGATATTTTCACTCGGGCGCTGGCAGAAGGCCGGTGTCCATTTTCATACTCTGTTTCTGTTACTGCTGATGGGGTTGAATGGCGCGTTTCTGACCGGAGATCTGTTCAATCTCTTCGTATTCTTCGAAGTTATGCTGGCAGCATCCTACGGTCTGGTATTACACGGATCAGGGTTATTGCGGGTAAAGGCGGGGTTACACTACATCGCCATCAACCTTGTCGCTTCACTGCTGTTTCTGATCGGAGTAGCTCTGATTTACAGTGTTACTGGCACGCTCAACATGGCCGATCTGGCCATACGTATCCCGCAAATCAATGAGGCAAACCGCACGATGCTGGAATCCGGAGCAGCCATTCTCAGTGTGGCTTTTCTCATTAAGGCAGGTATGTGGCCGTTGAATTTCTGGCTTCCGACGACCTACGCCGCAGCGCCAGCGCCATCAGCAGCCATTTTTGCCATCATGAGTAAAGTCGGCATTTATGTACTGCTGCGTCTGTCATTGCTTTTTTTCGGGAATGATCCCGGCTTTTCGGAAAGTCTGGGAGCGCAGATACTGCTTTATGGGGGTCTGGCGACGATCGGCTTTGGTACTGTCGGGGTTCTTGCTTCACAGACACCGGGACGATTTGCCGGTTTCTCGGTACTAATCTCATCCGGCACACTGCTGGCAAGCATCGGTCTGGTACAAACCGAAGTAACCGCTGGTGCCCTGTTTTATCTTGCCAGCTCCACACTCGCAATCAGTGCTCTATTCATGCTCATCGAACTGGTTGAAAGAGGGCAGAATATGGCAGCAAACGTTTTGGCCGTTACCATGGAAGCGTTCGGTTACGACGATGAAGAAATGGAAAGCGAAGAAATTATCGGAGTAGCCATTCCAAGAACGATTGCCGTGTTGGGTACATGCTTTGCCGCTTGCACGATTGTGCTGGCCGGCTTGCCGCCCCTTTCGGGTTTCATTGCCAAATTCGTCATCCTCAACGCCCTGTTCAGTCCTGGTGAATCAGAGCAGATGCACGTCATTCCCGTTGCTCTCTGGTGGTTCCTGGCCCTCCTCATTTTTTCCGGACTGGCTACCCTGATCGCCATGAGCCGTTCCGGTATACGCACTTTCTGGGCGCCTCCAGTAGATACGACACTGCCACGGGTATTACTAATCGAAATCGTGCCGATTGCTGCCTTGCTGTGCATAACGCTCGTACTGACCATACAGGCAGGGCCGGTAATGCATTTCATGGAAGCCACCGCAAAAAACTTGCACGCACCACAACCCTACATTGAAGGTGTCATGAAGACACCGCCACAGTCGCTGGAAACAACAGAATGAACAGATTGTTCCCATACCCGTTGCTAACCATTTTACTGATCATCACATGGCTGATGCTAGCCGGTTTTTCAGTCGGCCAGTTTCTACTTGGTACCTTCACTGCGATTGTGGCTACATGGGGACTGGCTGCGCTGCACCCGGCAAAACCACGAATCCGGCGCTGGGATTTACTACCCAAACTCTTTGCTATCGTATTTTACGATATCGTACGTTCCAACATCGCCGTAGCCGGAATTATTCTACATGGAGGTAGAAAAGCCGGGAAATCCAGTTTCATGACTATTCCGCTTGATCTGCGCGACCCTATGGGACTAGCCATCCTGGCTATCATCATAACAGGTACCCCTGGCACGGCCTGGATCGACTACAACTCTGCACGTAATATCCTGATACTGCATGTTTTTGATCTGGTCGATGAGATCACCTGGTTAAATCTGATCAAGAATCGCTATGAATACCTGTTACAGGAGATATTTGAATGAGTGCCACTATTTTTTTCTGGGCCGTTACCACGGCACAAATTGCTCTGGGAATTGCCATGATACTGGCACTGACCCGAATGATCAGCGGACCGCGTGCTCAAGATAGAGTGCTGGGGCTGGATACGCTCTACAATAACTCAATGCTGCTGATGCTCGTTTTCGGCATACGCACCGGTAATTCACTCTATTTTGAAATTTCCCTGATCATCGGTGCGCTGGGTTTCGTGGCAACTGTGGCATTAGCTAAATTTCTGATGCGCGGAGAGGTAATCGAATGAACCATGCCGCTGATTTGCCGATATGGGCTACATTGCTCATTGCTCTTTTTCTTTTGATTGGTGCCGGATTGACACTAATCGGTTCATTCGGGCTTTATCGTTTACGCAGTTTCTACGACCGGATTCACGCACCGACACTCGGGACTAGCTGGGGAACAGCCGGTATCGCCACCGCTTCGGTGATTTACTTCAGTGTCGTCGAATCACAACTCGTTCTATATCAACTGCTGATTGGTATATTCGTGATGGCGACTACACCAGTAACACTGATATTACTGAGCCGCGCCGCACTTTACCGCGATCGTACAGAAAACAGTGGCAATGTTCCTTCGCTGCATCCGCTCAGAGATCTGCCCCAGACGCCGCAACCAGAACAAGGCTCGGTACTTACGGACAAAAATGCTGATGAAGAACAAAAGTAATTCATGACCTCTGAGCTATCAACAGGTAAGCCAGCAAATGATCACAGAAATCTTGCAGTATGTAACGGAACTCAGCTGCGGGAATAATGCACGGAGAAAAATTTGTTGAGTTGCCCGATTCGCGAGCATCAGGAGAACTGATTGACTACCCCGGATTCCACCTTGCTTCATCCAGATCGGAGAATAATAAACCTCGATCACAAATGAAAAAAGAACCCGGGGTAATCACGAAACAACTGGCTTATTTATGCATTGCACGTTTGAACATACGATCAATTTTGGTTTCGGTATCAATCGAGCGTGCATTGGCTTCGTTAGCCTTGTCCATTGCCTGATTGGCAGTATTGACTGCATCATTGGCTGCTGCTCTGGCAGCTGCTGCATCTGATTTCACTGCGGAAACATTGGATTCCAGTGCATCAACACGCAATTTGAGAGCTTCGATCTCCCCGGTTGTTGCACAGGCGGACAAACCGGCACAAGCACCTACTAATGCAAGCATCGTTACCACTCTTTTCTTATTCATTTCATCGTCTCCTTATAAAAAATAAACATCACTTCACACCTTTACCCCTTATTCCGAGAAAACGTACATAACCTAACCCGGTTTATAACACATTACAATATAAATCAAATGCAATAAAAGAACCTGAACGCAGCCTATTGACCAGTCAGACAGATACTGGAATCCATAAAGCTCTTCTCATTTTTCAGTGAAACCAGAAGCCCATATACAAATATGACGCGTAGTTGTATGTAGTTATATTTTTCTTGTCTTCGGGCAGTTAGTCACCCTCGTCGACTTTCAGCAGAACCCTGCTCAGTTCAGCACTGGGCCGTGCTGCGATACGTTCAAACCAAGGGCCGATATTCGACAGATTGTGGTCAAATGGCTGATTGACCGTTATACCAAAATCCAGCCACACATAAAGCCAGATATCAGCAGCAGTAAAACGTTCGCCACAAAGATACGGCCCTGCTCCAAACATATCATCCAGCCAGTGCAAGCGATCCTGCGCCACACGCTTTAATCCGTCAGCCGCTTCGGGTAACACCGGAATACGAGACTCAAACCGAGCCAGCCCTTCCGTATAATGGTATGCATTGTGTATAAACTCGGTAATATTGAGCTCCACCCGCCGCCACCATTGCCGAGTTTGTGCGCGCTGTTCAGGTGTATTGCCGATCAGCGCCGGTAAGGGATGCAGCTCTTCCAGATACTCTGCAATAGCAACGGCTTCTGCCAGTATACTGTCATCATCCAGGCGCAAAGCCGGGGTTTGCCCTGCCGGATTGACAGTCAGATATACGAGCTGCCGATTTTCTCCGGTCGTGACATCCACGGTCACGGCCGGCAATTGCAACCGTTTCTCCAGCAGAAACATCCGCAGACAACGTGGTGCAGGGCTGTGTGCATCATAAATCAGCATGAATCAGCTCCGTTATCGTACATACAAGCGATTTCGGAAATAAAAACCAAGTTGATAAAGTCGCACACGTTCTTACTCACACGAACACAACCCAGAACAAAGCTCGCCAAATCTGAACTTTTCAATTTGTCTCCCTCTCGACATCCCCACTTTTCTCTTCCATTTAGTTCCGGCCAGAATATTCACAATTATGCAACCAGAATACACGACATGGGAGTGCAGCTGCAAAACATAATCAACCACCACAGGGTAATGAATAGTTGCCTTTGCATATCGTCTCAAGCTACTCTGAAAATCTTCTCGATCAGGGTATTCAGGATACATTTCCGAAGCATGCCTACGGTCCCCTCTACCAGTGCGTATGCAGGTATGGGATGGCTGAACAGATAACCCTATGCCTGATCGCGCCTCGCCTTTCTGAGAAAAATATATTATTCATACATCCCGATATCTTCTGCCCAACCCTGCGTTCCAGCGAATGAGCCACAGCTGGACAATAACAGTAACAATCGCTTCAGATTCTGAATTTTTACCAATATCATCTACCGAGAATTTATCAACCTCATAATTTCTAAAGCTAAACGGATAAATACACGAAACCTTTACAGGTTAGTGTAATCCGTGAGGTATAGGTGAAGTATTTCCGAAACAATGCGAAAACCTTCAATCTGTTACCTCTATGAGTAATATGACGGGAAATGCAATCACTCGGTATGATTCCGTTCTGATGGCGAGAAAGTCAATTATCTCCTGGCATGACATCGCCGAAATGAAATTAGTAGTGTCCGCAATGCTACACTACCGCAGGATATGAATCATGATTTGCAGATACCTTCTGAACCACCTCCAGATTCACTTACTACTACCGGAAATTTGGCACTACTCCCATGAATGAGAACACCAGCCTGCTGACACTTTTTATCAGCAGTTTTCTTGCTGCAACATTACTCCCAGGAGGATCTGAAGCCGTGCTGGTCGGAGTACTGATCACTTATCCCGATCTGTTCTGGTCAGCATTGAATGTTGCCACATTGGGTAATACGCTGGGGGGAATGAGTTCTTATGTGATTGGTCGTTTGCTGCCCGACGAACAGGCGCTGTCACAAAAGATCGGTCGCCATGTTCACGAGCTAGAGTGGACACGCCGCCGTGGGGCACCCGTGTTATTTCTGTCCTGGCTGCCACTGATCGGCGATATATTGTGTGTAGCTGCCGGATGGCTGCGGATCAACTGGGCCTCGGCAGCGTTTTTCATTGCTGCAGGTAAATTTGCAAGATACTGGTTAATCGCTGCAGCAATCAATTAGTACTAATTGATAAACAATCAGTTCATTGCTCGATTATTTCTCGAACAGCTTCTGCAGCTCTCCGTTCTGATACATTTCAGACATAATGTCAGATCCACCGATAAATTCTCCATTGACATATAACTGGGGAATCGTAGGCCAGCTGGAATAATCCTTGATACCCTGACGTATTTCCGGATCAGCCAACACATTTACTGCAAAAAAATCCTCAACCCCGCAAGCATTCAATATCCGTATCGCATTAGCGGAAAAACCACACTGCGGCTGCTGCGGCGTGCCTTTCATATATAAAACCACCGGGTACGACGACACTTGTTTTTCAATAGAATCAACGACATCCATATTTAACCTTCTCCTTGAAATTTACAAAGCAGTTATGTATCTCATAAACAACAGGCATCCCAACTAAACTCATCTTATATAAAATCTTCCATCTACTACACATCCTCATTGGAGTTTATGTAGCCGCAACAATTCACAGATCATGTTACAAATTTTCTTCCCGCGGCTCATTCATACTGTCCACCAGTCACTCTGTCTGTGCCGGCAATATCCGGCCGGGTAAACAAGCAAGTGAAACCGGCTGTATCCAGCAATTCACGACAAACGTCAGCCTGGTCATAGCCATGTTCCAACATCAACCATCCGGATGGCTCAAGGTAATCCGGTGCTTGCGTAATGATTGTCCGAATACAATCCAAACCGTTATCCCGAGCTGCCAATGCGATCAACGGTTCAAAACGCAGATCTCCTTGCTTTAAGTGTGGATCTCCTTCAGCGATATAGGGAGGATTGGCTACGATCACATCAAATTTTTCTCTGATAAAACCAGAAAACCAGTCAGCCTCGACGAATACTATATTTTTCACAGCGTGCATTCTGGCATTCCTGCGGGCTACTGCCATTGCCCCCGGGGAAAAATCAACCGCTGTCACACAGGCATCGGAGCGATGTCTGGCGAGGGTGATCGCGATAGCACCACTCCCGGTCCCCAGGTCGAGGATATTACATTTCCGGTCAGAGGGTATTTTCGATAATGCCATTTCTACCAGAAGCTCTGTTTCAGGGCGTGGAATCAATACATCGGGCGTCACTTCAAATACTAGATCGTAAAATCCCCTTTCTCCCGTCAGATATGCAACCGGTTCCCCGGCAATGCGCCTTGCAATCATCTGCCGAAAACAGGCAAGCTGATCTGTACTGAGCAACTGTTCAGAATGCGCGATCAGAAAAGCTGCATCTGTGTTCAATATACTTTGCAATATCCAGCGTGTATCAACGCGATCAATAACATTTGCAGGACTCTGCAAGAGCTCACCGATTGTAACGAGAGTATCTAAATTTTCCTGCACTGGGACAAGCAGACCATCCCCCGTCATTTTTCTGTCATGGCAGTCAGTTGGGCTGCCTTATGCTCAGCAGCCAAGGCAGAACATAACTCATCCAACTCGCCATCGACAATCTGCTCGATTTTATAGAGTGTGAGATTGATCCTGTGATCAGTAATTCTGCCTTGCGGGAAATTATAGGTCCGGATGCGTTCTGAACGCTCGCCACTGCCGACGAGTGATTTTCGAGTAGCTGCCTGCTCAGCCTGCTGTGCACGTACCTGTTTGTCGAGGATACGAGCAATCAGAACACTCATCGCCTGCGCCTTATTCTTGTGCTGAGAGCGCCCCTCCTGGCATTCAGCCACGATTCCCGTCGGCAAATGGGTAATTCGCACAGCCGAATCCGTTTTATTGATGTGCTGTCCTCCGGCTCCGGAAGCACGAAAGGTATCGATCCTCAAATCAGCTGGGTTCAGAGTTATATCGGCAATCTCATCCGCTTCCGGCAAAACCGCAACGGTACAAGTCGAGGTATGTACACGCCCCTGTGTTTCTGTCGCTGGAACACGTTGTACACGATGCCCACCTGATTCGAACTTGAGTCTGGAATAAGCACCATAACCCATGACTCGAGCAATGATTTCTTTGTAACCCCCCACCTCGGAAGGATTCTGTGAAACGACTTCCACCTGCCATCCTTCCCGTTCCGCATAACGGCTGTACATACGAAACAGGTCGCCTGCAAACAAGGCAGATTCATCCCCTCCCGCACCTGCCCGTATTTCCAAAAAAATATTGCGTTCGTCATTCGGATCCTTAGGCAACAACTGCCTGAGTATCTCAGTTTCAATATCTGTGAGCTTTTGCCTGTCTGCTTCGATCTCGGCTTCGGCAAAGTCACGGAACTGAGGATCTGAACTCATTTCCCTGGCTGTTGCTAAATCCTGCTCAATCTGTCGATAGGTGCGATAAAGTTCGGTTACCGGTTCGATTTCCGCCCGTTCACGGGAAAGCTTCCGGTAATTATCCAGATCGGCCGTGATTTTTTCGGTACTCAACAGCTTATCCAGTTCCCCCAGCCGCATGCTCAGCCGGGTGAGCTGATCAATAATTCCCTTGTTCATTTATGAGTGATGCAACTGGTACAGCCGATTGACGAGTTCGATAAGCTGTTCACGTTCATCATCAGATGCATGATTCAGAACAGAAGAGGGAAGATGGAGGAATTTATTGGTCAATCCACTGCTCAGCGATTCCAGTACTTTTTCAGGATCTTCTCCTTTCGCCAGCAATTTATACGCACGGGTCAGTTCATGCCGGCGATATCGCTCTGCCTGATTACGCAGCGCCAGAATGGTTGGAACACTTTGCCGCGTGGCAACCCAGTGCATGAAATCGACAACATTGGATTCGATGATCGTCTCGGCCTGAGTCACCGCACCTTGGCGATTATCCAGCCCTTCTTTAACAATATCAGCCAGATCATCCACATAATACAGAAACACGTCATCCAATTCGGCCACTTCTGGCTCAACATCCCGCGGTACGGCCAGATCAACGATAAAAACCGGCCGATGTTTGCGCTGCTTGATCGCTCGCTCCAACATCCCTTTTCCAAGTATCGGTAACGGACTTGCCGTAGAAGTAACGACGATATCATGCAACGCCAACTGATCCGGCAGTTCACCCAAGGAGATAGGATAGGCATTGAAACGCCGTGCCAGTGCTTCTGCTCGCTCTACCGTGCGGTTGGCAACGGTCACATGTACAGGGTGTCTGGCCACGAAATGAGCAGCACACAATTCGATCATTTCACCTGCACCGATGAACAGCACCTTCTGCTCACTGATATTACCGAAAATTCTCTCGGCCAGACGCGCCGATGCGGCTGCCATTGAAACGGAACAGGCACCTATTTCCGTGGAGGTACGTACTTCCTTGGCAACAAAAAATGTGCGCTGAAACATTTTATGCAGCAACAATCCCAGTGTCCCTGCCTGTTCAGCAGATTTTACGGCGCTTTTCATCTGCCCCAGTATTTGGGGTTCGCCCAGAACCATGGAATCCAACCCACTGGCAACACGAAAGGCGTGCTTAACGGCCTTCTCTCGCAATAGTCTGTAGAGATAAGGCTCCAGATCACCGAATCGCAGGTGGTGAAAATCGGCCAGCCAGCTGACCGCCTTATCCGGCGTATCGGTATTACAGTATATTTCAGTGCGGTTACACGTCGAGACAATAGCTGCCTCCTTGACAAGCTGGTGACCTACCAGATCATGCAGCGCATGCTGCATCGACTCTTTCGAAAAAGCCACATGCTCGCGTATATCTAAAGGTGCAGTATGATGGTTAACACCAAAAGCAAAAAGTTGCATGAAAAGTATCCCGATAACGCCAATTCAAAACTGATCAATTATAACGGAAGTTATACTGTCTCAATCAATGGAAGTTCCATGATCACACGCTGTACGACATATGTTTCAACTGCTTCCTCTGCGGGAATCCAGCTTGACACTCAGGCAGCGACATTTCTACCATAGCGGTTTCTTCAGGGAGTCATTGTGTCAATCGAGTCGATCAGAAATTTTATCGCCAAAGATATGGAGGAGGTTGATAATGTTATCCAGCAAAAGCTTCACTCTCAGGTTGTACTTGTCCGGCAGGTAAGTGAATATATCATTCACAGCGGCGGTAAAAGATTGCGACCGGCACTGGTCATCCTGGCCGCAGGATTGTTCGATTACAAAGGCTTGCACCATCACAACCTGGCTGCAGTCATCGAATTCATTCACACCGCGACACTCCTGCACGATGACGTAGTGGATGAGTCCGAATTACGCCGCAATCAGGCCACTGCCAATGCTTTATTTGGTAATGCTGCAAGCGTACTGGTAGGGGATTTTCTCTATTCACGTGCTTTTCAGATGATGGTAGAAGTAGGCAACATGCGGGTTATGGAAGTACTGGCCGATGCGACCAATACCATCGCCGAGGGTGAAGTACTCCAGTTGCTCAACTGTCGTGATCCGGATGTAGAAGAAGAAAATTATCTGCAGGTCATCCGTTTTAAAACTGCTAAACTTTTTGAAGCCGCTGCCCGATTGGGAGCAATACTGGGAGGAGCCACTCCGGCCGAAGAAGAAGCACTGTCATCCTATGGCATGCACTTGGGTACAGCATTCCAACTGGTGGATGATTTGCTGGACTACTCCGGGAATGATCAGGATACAGGCAAAAATCTGGGAGATGATTTGGCGGAAGGAAAACCAACTCTGCCGCTGATATTTGCCATGCGCTCAGGTGTACCTGAACAGGTGGATACCGTGCGCCATGCCATCGAAACCGGCGGAAAGGATGGGTTTGAGCCAATACTCAAAATCATTCAGGAAAGCGGTGCACTCGATTACGCAAAGCGATGTGCCCAGAATGAGGCCGACATGGCTATTTCTGCAATCACTGCAATCCGTGATTCTATCTACAAGCAATGTTTGCTAGAATTGGCAGAATTTGCAATTACAAGGAATTACTAGTGTTTTGCGGGAACTATTGGCTTCGGTTACAGCCGATTCAAAATGTCCGCTACTTGCTATTCCTTGTAAGCCTCAGTTTTTAGTAAATCACTTCATTCGGGGTGTAGCTCAGCCTGGTAGAGTACTGCGTTCGGGACGCAGGAGCCGGAGGTTCAAATCCTCTCACCCCGACCAGATAATCCGACAATCTTACATTTTCCGCTTCAGGTTTTTTATAACTGCTAGAAGCTGTCTGGAAAAAGGAGGCTCCTTCCTGAACCAGAACAATGAAAAAGTAAGACTACGCTCTGACTAGCCATATCAAAGGATTACACCCTCCACTTAAAAATATAACGTTCTCAGTCCCAGATCTGATACCGATATTCGGTTGATTTCGTGTCACAAGTTCCCACTCGATTACTTAGAATAGCGTTACAATCTTTTTAAAAGTTTGATAAATATCAAACCATAAGGTGCTGGAATTACGGTTGGAGATTCTCATTCTGGCTACCCCTCGTAAACAGACGGATATGGGATCGGAAAATAATACAGAGACTGCTATGTGATTTATCAATGTATCCAGAGTTCCCGCAATATTCCGCTAAAGAAATGTCACTTTTACAGAACGAAGTGACTGTTATCAAACCATTTGACTGGAGGATATTGAAAATGGAGATTACCTGCTATCGTGATTCTGAAATCAGACGGGAAAAACGAACCTTGTCGGCGACTACTTACAATCTGGCTATTCAGTTACTTGCTCGCTGCGAAGCAAAACAATTATTCGTACCCATCCGCAGTATGCAATATATGGCCATCGTCGATACTGAAGAGTTTGTGTTTGTCGACAGTCAGCGCAAATGCTGGATCGATATTGCCTGGCAGAATTTTCACTCGCATGAACGTGAAGCACTTAATCAGCCGATAGAATATGAAGTTGTCTTTTACCGCGAAGAGCTGGCAGCTACTATGCAGCGCCTGCAAATCGAATTTCCACTTGCTTTGAGCACAATGATGACGAAACAGGCCCCCGCTAAACTGGCAAAAGTAATCTCGTTTCAGCGAAAATCTCCTTCAGGCAATCCCGAGCAGTAACGAGACTAAATCTTCAGAAAGAGGTTTGCAATTTACAGAAAAAGCACTTTGCGTCCAATCTTATTCGGCATAGCTCCGGATACAGTAATTACTCAGAACTGGCTTTATGGCAACATAAGAATGACGTTGCTGCAACTCCGACGACAGGCGACTAAGAAGATGTGCGTAAGGTTCGCAGGCAGCATAAACTTCTTCATAGAGATTTTGCATCTGAGACATGCTCCAGCCCACACATTTCCCTCTCGGGCAGGATGCCAAAAACCCATGCATCAATCACGATTCGTCCCAAAGGAGTCAACCCTCCATCCTCATCCTGATCGACTCCTGAATAAACTTGTTCGCTCATCAATCTACCTGCAAGTACTTTAATGTGTCAGCGCGGCGTACAGCATAGACAGCTTCTCTGGTAATCGCTCAACATGATCCACCACCATATAGTTTCTCATTCTAAATATTCTGGATACATACTTGTCTGCATGGGGATCAAGGCTCATACAATATGGCAGTATACCTGAACGACCAGCTTCTTCTACAGCCTTTTAGTATCGAACCGCAGATACTGCGGGTCACGCATGTCAGCATCTGCCGGCTCTCCAATATTTCCAGTGTATTCAAATAATTTCTGCTGAACGAAGCAGCCAACCTCGTGGCATTCGAGCACCCGTATTGCCGCATCCCCGGGCAAGTCGATTAATCCCGAGCTCGCAGTATTTCCCGTCAAATAAACAAGCTGGAACTTCCAGCCCACTTAACCCCACAATATGAGAATCAATCTTTTGAGATATTTTTTACGCGAAGAACTCTGAATACAGCTGCTCTACCTGCGGCTCGTGCAACTACTATTGAAAATCAGTCTGTGCAGAAAACTACTACCTAATCAAAAATTCCGTGACAACATAATTAAAGATTCACTCAAGTTTCTTTCTGACGAACCGTTTACTGAGAAGCCGAATTCTGGATTCAGCAAGTAAAAGGTACGTCTGGTCTGTGAGGTGTGAGGTTGCTACTTTGGTAAGAAATGGGATCTCCTCACAGAAAAACAGCCATAAACACTTGAGCACAAGGTAAAACTATAATTAAGGAGATAAACCAATGACAGATAAAAATCTCAGATTTCTGGTAGTAGATGATTTCTCAACCATGCGCAGAATTATTCGCAATCTACTCAAGGAACTTGGTTTCAACAATGTCGAAGAAGCAGAAGATGGTGCCATGGCGCTAAAAAAACTTCGTGATGGTGGTTTTGATTTCATAGTTTCTGACTGGAATATGCCAAATATGGATGGATTGACCATGCTGCAAAACGTCCGTGCAGATGATGCATTGAAAGATATACCTGTATTGATGGTTACTGCTGAAGCAAAGAAGGAGAACATCATCGCTGCCGCCCAGGCCGGAGCAAGCGGATACATCGTTAAACCCTTTACAGCCGCCACACTAGATGAAAAATTAAACAAAATCCTTCAGAACATGGCAGTACACGCATAAGCCATCTCTCTGTATCAGCCAATTAGCAAATATCAGCCACTAAAAATGGATAGCAGCTTTAATACGGATAAAAAAGTCATTGACCATTTGGGGCGATTGACCAGAATATTGCATAGCTGCCTGTCTGAACTTGGCCATGACCAGCGTCTGCAGCAAGCAAGCCATGGAATATCCGACAGCAAGAATGGACTGAATTACATTGTCAACAAAACAACACTGGCTGCTGAATGTTCCCTGCTGGCAGTAGAAAATGCCAAACCCATCCTGGACAACCTATCAGTAGGTGCTACCAATTTACACAAGCTATGGTACCAAATCCCAGAAACAACAATAGCCACCCTATCAAATCAGCCTGTTCTGTACAATGCTCTTAGGCAGACACTTGATTTCCTGAACAGTATTCCTAGCCAAACAAATTCCGCCCAAGCCTATCTCACAGAAATCATGGTTGCCCAAAATTTTCATGATCTGACCGGGCAGGTTATTCAGAACATTTCCCGGACGATTGAAACAATTGAACAGGAAACACTGCAGTTACTGATAGATAACTCAGCTCAGAAAGAAATGGCGGTTAAACCAGACAATGCCCTACTGAATGGGCCAGTCATTGATCAGCAAAAACAGGATGACGTATACGTCAATCAGGATCAGGTCGATAACCTACTGACCGAACTAGGTTTTTGAGGAGTAGCTAAAAATAGCAAAGACGAATATGTAACGCAAAAAAGAGATATTTACTTATCATAAAATATAACCATCCCCGTATCTACATCATACCATACTACCTATCAGCGCAACTTCCCCACTATCAAGCACCTCTGTAATCACCTGATTTTGTTTGGGAATTTCGCTTATTATATAATGTACCTTCATCCGTGCGATATTCTCTATAAACTTAGGGTCTAAAGTATCAGAATTATTTTTCTCAAATAATTCCGCGTTTATGACCGGTTACAGCTTGTCCAGTAAAGCAGTCAGATTGCCTAATTTAATACCGTGACACACTCCCTGAACTATACCACATTTGGTATGGCCCAGTATCATGATGTCTTTTGAACCTGCGATCCGACAGGCAAATTCCATACTTCCCAGGACATCTTCATTCAAAATATTCCCGGCTACCCTGCAACTGAAAATACCTCCCAATCCCTAGTCAAATATCAATTCAGCCGAGGTACGCAAATCATACAGCAGAATCACAGCAAACGGAAATTGTCCTTCGGATGTTTCATTCACTTGCTGCAGCAAATTTCAGTTCAGCTTCAGATTGCTCACAAAACGCTGATTGCCATCTTTCAACAGTTTATCGCCTGCTCAGGCGACAGATGCGCTTGCATTTTCTTGGTAAGCGTTTTCATATTGACTTGTCAAGGAAGAATAATAAAGAACTTCTTCAGCTCTTTACAGCAGAAGAATCTGATCGTCCGTACCGCGTTTCCATAATGCGCTGATACTTGTTCTTTGTTTCCAGAGTAGAAATACCGATAACTTCAACATTGATATTACGTATATGAGCATTGATAGTGAAATCCCTGATTATCTCCATAATATCGTGATCAATATGCTTGGATTTGCTGCCATCAATGATTACCCATGAACCCGGTTCGAATTTTTTGAATGCTTTACCGATATTGCCCTTGTTAAGGAATGAAACATCCTCTGCCAAGACCAGTCTGATCTTTTTTAACTCGTCATTTTCCTCATGAAAAAGTTCGTAATCAGTTTTCAGATTTGATCTGAGTATAAAGAAAATAGCTACTACCATTCCAATACCGATCCCCTTCAGCAAATCTGTCAACAAAATGCCAATCACCGTTGCGATGAAGGGAGCAAACTGCGACCAACCCAACTCATACATGGCCTTGAATAATGAAGGTTTTGCGAGGTTATATCCTACTACAAACAAAATACACGCCAGTGAAGCCAGCGGAATCATGTTAAGGACACCGGGGATGACAATCACGCAAATAAGCAGTAACACACCATGAAAAATGGCCGATAGCTTCGTACGTCCCCCAAAAGTGATATTTGCAGAGCTTCTGATGATAACCTGGGTAACAGGCAGGCCACCAATCAATCCTGATACGGTATTACCCACCCCTTGGGCAACCAGCTCTCGATTGGTCGAAGTGACTCTTTTAAGTGGATCGAGCTTGTCAGTCGCTTCCACACACAACAACGTTTCCAGACTGGCAATAATCGCGATTACCAACGCAATAAAATAAATCTCCGGATTGGCTAGATGCGAAAAGTCCGGAAAGGTAAACTGGCCGGCAAAATCCTGTATCGACAAAGCTGCCGGAAGATTAACCAGATCGTCGGTTTCAAAATTCAAACTCTCAATGTACTCATCGAAAAGATGGCTCAGCAGAATACCAATTGCGACGACTACCAGTGGGCCCTGCAATATCTGGAAAATACGGTATTTTTTGTATAACACCATTTCCCAAAGTAGCAGTATCGACATCGAGATCACAGTAACCAGAATGGCTGCAGGTGAAACATTATATAGAGTGTCTACCAGATATCCCAACGTACTTTCACCCTGAGGCGAGAAAAAAGCAAGATCACCCTCGAAATCCTTATCGTAGCCAAGAGCATGAGGAATTTGCTTGAGGATGATGACTATCCCTATCCCACTCAGCATCCCCTTGATCACAGAAACAGGAAAATAATAGGCAATGGCCCCCAAGCGCAGATAACCCATCCCGATCTGAAGAACTCCGGCAAGCATAACTGAAAGCAAAAACGCTTCCCACGAACCTAATGTAGCAATGGCATTGAGGACGATAACAGCCAGGCCGGCAGCCGGTCCACTGACACCCAACTGCGAACCACTGGCCATGCCTACGATGATACCGCCTACTATTCCAGCAATGATACCGGAGAAAAGCGGAGCACCCGATGCCATAGCTATACCCAGGCAGAGTGGTAAAGCTACGAAAAAGACAACGATACTGGCATAAAAATCCCGCAGGATTACATGGTTTTGTAAGGCACCTAGTTTCATCATTTTGAATTGGCGATAAGTAGTATTTTTGGCGGTTTAAAATTGAAATCACTTATAAAAATAAGTGAAAAACCTAGAAAATCCGGCCCCGGATACTACTCGGGCCCATATCAAACTGAATGTCTATTTTTACCTTATAACAATCTGCCTTCCTTTTTATACCTGTTAGATATAATACAAACAACAAATCACATTAATTCGGCATTACCACTCCAAAATCATACCGGCATTTGTGTAATATAATTTACATTTATATTCAAATGCTTAAACATGTAACCTGAGTTCGGGATAAGCCCTTAAGCTTTAGCCAGGCTGTTGACCCTGGTCAGATTCAAAGTTGGTTTGTTATCGGACAAACAGTAAGCGACGATACCAGCCATTAGGTTAACGATAAAATTGAAGAAAGAGCGGTGTCGGGTATGCTCGATCTGGCAAAGATTCTTCAATTCATCAAAGACAGTCTCGATCAGGGAACGACGACGCAGGATGGCTTTCTCGAAGCTGGTACGAGGCACAGGTCTCATGTTTTTCCTGAGGGGAGTAATGAGTTGAAG
>OBJA01001046.1_pt1 | contig 20594 bp, 13 predicted proteins | sample 1519751 | NCBI WGS metagenome assembly OBJA01 (sample SAMEA3881238, study PRJEB22517) | soil metagenome | biome: lake sediment; feature: soda lake sediment; material: sediment, water from around vicinity | place: India | collected 2013-12-23 | depth 3 m
AGGTGTTCCGCAACCTCCTGAAGAATTTTAACGGACGGCAAACACCTCTTTATTTTGCATCAAGACTCACAGCAAAGCTGGGTGGTGCAAAAATTTACCTGAAACGGGAAGATCTCAATCACACCGGCGCTCACAAAATTACAAACGCTCTGGGCCAGGCATTGCTTGCCAAATACATGGGCAAAACACGGCTTATAGCAGAAACAGGCGCAGGTCAGCACGGTGTTGCTACTGCTACAGCTGCAGCCCTTCTTGGTATGGAATGCGATATTTACATGGGAACTGTTGATATGGAACGACAACGCCCCAATGTATTTCGCATGAACCTTCTTGGGACTCGTGTAATCCCAGTTGCAAGCGGCGGTAAAACGCTCAAGGATGCAGTCAATGAGGCGATGCGAGACTGGACACGCACCGTGCGGACAACCCATTATGTATTCGGTTCTGCTCTGGGCCCTCACCCATTCCCTGCCATAGTTCGGGAGTTTCAGTCTATTATTGGTAAGGAAACCAGAAAACAGATTCTGGCTGCAGAAAAACGTCTTCCCGATGAAATCGTTGCCTGCGTCGGGGGTGGATCCAATGCGATTGGAATATTCAGTGCATTTCTGGAAGATAGAAAAGTCAAGCTGATCGGTGTGGAAGCCGGTGGCTTGGGTTTAAAGGGAATGAAACATGCAACCCGCCTCTCACCGAGTAAATATTCCCGCCCAGGAATACTTCACGGCGCCTACTCCTATGTCCTGCAAGATATGCATGGCCAGATAGCAAACACTCACTCTGTATCCGCTGGCCTGGACTACAGCGGAATCGGACCACAGCATTCATTTCTCCATGAATCGGGACGGGTCTTTTATACGTATGCAACAGATAAAGAAGCCATTAAAGCGTTTTCGACACTCTGTGAATTTGAAGGAATAATCCCAGCACTGGAATCATCGCACGCTGTTGCTTATGCTCTGAAACAGGCCCCACGTATGAAAGCAGATTCCATTATGATTGTCAACCTCTCCGGCAGGGGTGATAAAGACATATTCACCGTTGCCGATTATCTAGGGAAATCACTATGAGACGTTATGAAACCGCATTTGCCTCTCTGAAAGAAAAAAACGAAGCTGCTTTTATTCCGTTTGCGGTAGCCGGTGATCCGGACATTGATAAAAGTGAGCAGATTTTTAAAGCATATATTGATGGCGGGGCAGATATCCTTGAAATTGGATACCCCTTCTCAGATCCGGTTGCCGACGGCCCGGTAAATCAACGTGCTGGCCAGCGAGCAATTGAATCGGGACTGAACCACCAGTCTTTTTTTTCTCTCATTAAAAAGCTGCGCACATATACCGACATTCCGTTTGGTGTATTACTGTATGCGAACTCGGTCTCACATTTGGGATTCGAGGCATTCTGTAAAAAAGCTACAGCTGCTGGTATCGACAGTCTTCTGGTTGCAGATATGCCCCCGGAAGAATCGATTGAAATGCAAAAGGCAATGAAGCGATATAATCTGGGACGGGTCTATATTGTCTCGGAGCTTACACCACCTGAACGGATGAAATTCATCTGTAACCAGATCGATTCATTTGTATATGTAGTCAGTCGTCTTGGGGCAACCGGAACAGACAAAAAACTGAGTGGCTCGGTTTCTGAAACCCTCCGTACATTGAAACAGATTACGGATAAACCACTTGCAGTTGGATTCGGGATTTCCACTCCTGAGCATATTAAAGCAGTTCACAAAGCAGGAGCAGATGGCGTTATTGTGGGTAGTGCGCTGGTAACGACAATTGAAGAGAACCTCAGCACACCTGAAAAGATTCCCTCCGTAATGCAACAAAGGGTTTCTTTGTTCAAGAATGCAACACGTTGCAGAGGTAAAATTCAAGTGCACCATTCCGGGAAACAATAAGTATGGATCTCGCGTTTATTGCCGCACATCTTGAAGGTCTGGAAGAGACGATTATCTCGAAGCTGATCGACAGAGCACAGTTCAAAGTAAATGCAATCATTTACAAACCTGGACACAGTGGTTTTTCTGGTGAAGAAGATTCCTGTCTTCTTGAGATCAGAATGAAATATCAGGAATCTATGGATGCACAGTTTGGGCGTTTTTGCGTTCCGGAAGAGCGCGCATTTACCAAGGAACTGCCTGTTGCTCAGCGTACGGTACATGTGCCGGATACAGGACTGGCAATCGACGACTATGACAAAATCAACCTCTCCGCTGATATCTATACACGTTATCTTGAACTAATCACCCAGCTCTGCAAAAACGGAGATGACGGACATTACGGCTCGAGTGTCGAACATGACGTTTACGCTCTGCAAGCCATTGCCAGAAGAATCCATTTCGGATCACTCTATGTTGCCGAAAGCAAATACAGGAAATCGCCTCAGGAATACCGCAATTTAATTGAACAGGGTGCAACTGATGCAATCCTGGAAAAACTAACCAGACAGGATGTGGAAAATCATATTATCAGTAGAATCCATAAAAAAGTAATTGCAGCACAATCAACGGTGAACAGACTGATTAGAAATGTAATTGATCCCGATGTAGTAGCACACTTTTATCGCTCAACAATTATTCCTTTGACAAAAAAAGGCGAAATCCTTTATCTTATGAACAGGCGACTGGAATAAAGCATATGACGTTTACCCCGCAGATCGTTACCATATACAGTGTCGGGCTCCTTGGTGGCTCTCTTGGACTTGCGCTGAAAAATTCTGGATTCAAAGGGAAAATTATCGGCCTCTCATCGGCAGCCAATATTGAAACCGCCCTCAACCTTGGTTGCATTGATGAGGGCTATCATTATGATGCGTTGCAGGAAGTAGTACGACAAACCAACCTGCTCCTGCTCTGCTCTCCAATTAACACGATTATCAAGACGATTCGGCATCTCAATACCCTTGATCTCCCCGAAGGACTCATCATCAGTGATGTTGGCAGTACAAAACAGGAGATCGTTGCAGCTGGGAAGTCGTTGCCTCCACAGGTGAGATTTATCGGTGGGCACCCGATGGCTGGTTCCGAAAAGAGTGGTCCATCAGGTTCTGACCCCTATCTTTTTCAAAACGCAATTTATGTTCTCTCACCGGAATCAGGCGTTCCAGACAAAAAGGAAAAAAGTATTGCCCAATTTCTGGAAAAATTTCTGGGATGCAGAACACTATTCCTTGACCCATCCATGCACGACGCCATTGCTGCAACTGTAAGCCACGTGCCACACCTCCTGGCTATATCGCTTGTTTGCCTTGCCGGTGAAATGGAACAGAAAATTCCTGGAACCCTTACACTTGCCGCAGGTGGTTTTCGCGATATGACCCGAATCGCATCTGCCTCATATGACATGTGGCATGATATCTTTGCCACAAACAAATTTGCGATTGAACCTCTGCTTGATTCTCTTATCAACGTTCTTTCTGAGATAAAACAGAGCATTCGCCATGATGCACTGCGGAAGTTTTTTGAACAAGCAGGATGCACCCGGACCCGTATTCCTCATGCCAACAAGGGATTTATGCGAAAACTGAGCGAAGTCATGGTCCTGGCAAAGGATCAACCGGGATTCATTGCACAACTCTCCGGAATACTTGCAGAGAAAAACATCAATATAAAGGATATCGAAGTTTTAAAAGTGCGCGAGGGTGAAGGCGGTACAATCCGGCTTGCTTTCGATTCATCTGCTATTGCCAGAGAAGCTGTAGACCTTCTCTCACAACATGGCTTTTTTGCACGAGAAAGGTAATTGGGACGTGATCACAACAAAACCGGCAAAATCTCTTCAGGGAAAACTGGATCTGCCTCCCAGTCCCGATCTTTTTCTCTTATCCGCAATTACTGCCATAGCTGCACAGAGATCGGTGAGCCTTTCACCCGTTATCGATACCCCATTAATACGAATGTGGACCGAAGTGCTCAAAGGACAAGCGATACTGACTTTAAAAGATACTACCTGTCATATTACACCACTAAAGCCGCAAGAAGCCTCTGGAACAATCCAGGTCCCCTGTGAACTACTCCCCTACCGGGATCAGATAATTTTTATTCTCCTGGGAATGGGAAAAGCAGTACAGTTTGAATCTCTGCCACAAAAACGGATCGAAACATGGGGACGTCTGGCTCGGACCTTTGGTTTCAATCTGGAGATTAAACAGGATAAAGAGACCACCAGTATCCAGCTCACATCAGGTAGTGTACGTACAGGTGAACTACTGTTTATCGATGAAGAGACAATCGCTCCGTTTACGGGCTTACTGCTTGGCCTACGTCAATCGAGTACATTCCCTGTTGAATTTCAGTTTGCAAACCCGCTCAGAATGCTTGCTCCACTCTTTGGTTTTGATCTGAGTGTTAAAAGTTCGGTTCCAAAAGAAACAGACCCCATTGCCCGACGTTTAAAATTCATGCAGGCAAAAAAGAAACAGGGAGCAGGAGGACAGCAGTTTACTGTCATTGCAGATTTTTCGAAAGTTTCCCAAACCGATGAACCAGTTGGAGTAACACTACCCGGAGATGAAGTTCTCAGTGGAATCATGGTTGCAGCAAAATGTCTCCTTACAAAGGGTTCATTTGTTATCAGTAACATGCCACTTGAGACCTGGGCTACACCTGTACTAGCTCTTATACGCAAAATGGGAAGTAAAATTTCGATTCAGGAAACACATCGAACCTCTTTTGGCTCTGCAGGGATGTTCAGCATTCAGAAATGTGAATTAATAGGAAGGAAAACCGAGTGTAAACCAGTCGCTAATTTCATTCCGTATCTTTCTTCCATGGTTGTCGTCTCGGCATTTGCATCAGGACAGTCAATTTTCAGGAATCTTGAAGATCTGCGCAGTGATATTCCTGATGGCATTGAAGTGCTTGAGTCATGCATTCGCGCTCTGGGTGCCCGACATGGTGAGATGCCTGATGGCATTGTCATGGAAGGGGGACGTGATTTTGATGGTTTCGATCTTAATGATTCTCTCCCAGCTCATATTGCCGGTAGTTTTGCAATAGCCGGCTTGAAGTGCATGGGTACCACAACAATTAATGATGATCTACTGAAACAACGGTGGCCGGATTTCGAGAAGATAATCTCCACACAGTGCGAATTCAGGTCATGACATATGAAATCGATTGCATCGTTTGGTATTGTAGCCTATAAAGATTCACAGTTGATCAGTGATGTACTTGACAGAATACTTACCTGGTCTCACAAACAACATGTCGAAATCTACTTTCATCCATTCGTCAAAGACCTGTTACATTCAGATGCTCCGGTGTGCTTGTCAGAATGTGAGTTTCTCAATAAAAGCGAGGCGATCGTATCGGTTGGTGGTGATGGTACATTTCTTTCTGTCGCTCACATGTGCCGCTTTACCGAAAAACCCATCATCGGAGTCAATCTTGGGGGCCTTGGCTTTTTAACCGATGTCAGACCGGAAGAGTTAGAGGATACACTGCTGAAAATACGAAATGGTAATTATAAAACAATCAGCAGAATGGTACTGGAAGCCTCGCTATTCAGAGGAGAAGAGAAAATCACTATCTACCACGCACTCAATGATATATTCATTAATAGAATCAACACACCCAAACTTACCTCCATTTCAGCCTGGTATGGCGGTGATTTTATTACTGATTTCTATGCCGATGGAATAATCGTTGCGACCCCTAACGGCTCCACAGCCTATTCTCTTTCTGCTGGCGGCCCCATTGTAGAACCTAACGTCAGAGCTTTTCTGCTCACACCAATATGCCCACACTCTCTAACAGAACGACCTATCATTCTGCCCTCAGATAAACATATCAGACTTGTAATAAACGAAAAAAATCCAGACCTCCTGATGAGTGCAGATGGGCTTGAATCAATCAAACTTCAATGCGGTGATCAAATCATTATAAATTATGGCGGCGTGCGCACAAATCTCATCCAGCTGACCGAGCGATCCTATTTCGCTCTGCTCCGGCGAAAACTCGACTGGGGTCGCGGTTATAAACAACGGGATACATAGACTATGATCCGTGAGCTTCGCATCAAAAATCTTGCCCTGATTGATGTGCTGAACCTCGAATTCGATGAAGGATTCAGTATATTTACCGGTGAAACAGGAGCCGGTAAATCGATTCTCATTGGAGCTATCGGGCTTCTTTTGGGAGAACGGGCATCCGCCGATCTAATTCGCAGTGGATGTGAAGATGCAGAGGTTAGCGGAATTTTTTATCTGAAGAATGCAAGCCGACCACTCAAAGAGCTGCTCGACGAACTCACGATTGAACCTGAAGATTCACAACTGATTATCAGAAGAAAGATTTCACACAGTGACCGCAACAGAATTCATGTGAATCAGGTACCCCTGCCTCTTAGCTCATTAAAAAAATTGGGTGACCTGCTGATTGATTTCCATGGACAACACGAACATCAATCACTTCTTAATGAAGAATCACACCTCTGTATTATCGATAATCTGCCTGGAGTAAGAGAGCTGAAGCAGAATTATGAGGATCTGTACAAAGCATACACCGAAGCACAAACGGCATTACAGCAGCACGAATCAAAAGCTAAATCTCTGGCCGAACGAAAAGAGATTCTGGAATTTCAGTTCAACGAACTCAAAAACCTCGGTCTCAAAGCAGGTGAAGAAGAGGAACTGGAATCAGAGCTCCGTTTACTATCATCTGCAACCGAACGGATCTCCTGTACATCCGAAGTCCTCGCTCTTTTAAGCGGCTCACCCGAATCGATTGAGAAAAAAATCATTGCCCTGCGAAAAAAACTCGAAACACTGGCCAAATACGATACATCATTAAACCAATGGCTTTCGGATGTTGAACATTCCCTCACCCTTTTTACAGAACTTGATACCTTCTGCAGTTCCTATCTGGAACATACAGAAGACAATGCTGATCCTGCCCGCATAGAATTGATTAACAGCCGATTGGCAAAAATACAGCGCCTCAAGAAGAAATATTCCTGCTCACTTGAACAATTGATTGAAAAACAGGGCACAATCAAAAAAGATCTCTCATCCATCGAAAATGCGACCTCCGATCGTATAGTATTACAGAAAACAATGCATGAAGCTTATGAGCAGTGTACTAAAGCTGGCAGCAAACTCACAGCAGCACGCAAAAGAGCTTCTGCCGATTTTGATACACAAATAAGCAGATTGATGGAAATGCTTGGATTCAAAGGTGGGCAATGGAACACCTCTTTTACACCCCTGCCAGACCCTGCCTTACAGGGTCTGGAGTCGATCAGATTTCTGGTACGGACCAATCCCGGTGAACCAATGCTTCCCCTTGCAAAATCAGCTTCCGGTGGGGAAATTTCACGCCTCATGCTTGCAATTAAAACTGTCCTTGCAGAACACGATCATATTCCAGTTCTGATCTTTGATGAAATCGATACGGGAATTGGTGGCGTTCTGGCTGGGGAGGTTGCAAATTCGCTCTATAAACTAAGCCGGTACTTTGCATATCTCATTTACACCAGATCGCATCATGTGCGGATCACCATTTCAGTGTTCAAAAAGAGACCACTGCAAATCGTACTGTAACCAGAGTAAAAAGACTCGATACGAATGGAAAAATCGAGGAGATTGCACGGATGCTTGGAGGAAATTCACAAATCTCACTCCAGCATGCCCGTGAACTTATTAAAGCCGGAAAAAAGGAAAAGTAGAAGCTCCTGTACCGTACAGATTAGTTTCTGTTACTTTTTTCTGTTTTTACTAAGCGATTCTCATCATTCTCCTGCATTTTCGCAAGATACATCTGATGATAAAAAAACAGCTTAGGATCTGTCACCCTGAATCGCTGTCTACCGAAATTAATATCACTTCCCGTTTGAGTACGGATACCATAGCCAATATGAGCATGCGGACCGCTGGTCCTTCCTGTCATTCCAACGGTTCCGATAACCTCCCCTTTCTTCACTTCACTTCCCTCTTTGAAATTTCTCTTGTCAAGGTGAGCAAAGAAAATGATCATCCCGTTGTTGACGATACCAATACAGTTACCCAAGGTTGCATTAGTTTTTAGTACCACCTCTCCATCAATGGGGCTAATAACCTTAGCGCCATATTTACAGGCGACATCAATGCCGTAATGGGGTTGTCCGCCGCCGGTGCCTCGTTCACACCAATCCCCTGTTATGTACGCATAGCCATCATCTACCATCTCTGTAAAAAACCGGTAAACTGGTACAAGCTGTTTTTCTTCGGGGTTACGGATCTTCTCAGGTGGATAGAACGTTACGGTAAGTCCTTTGGGAATGGAATTGATGTGATTGATTTTCGGTTCGTTTTCAAGGCGAGTGAGATTATGCACATCAATGACTTCCTTTGCATACTGATTTATCTCCTGCATGCTGGGTACTTTTGCTCTGAATCTACATATTGCATACTTCGCCATTTTGTAGATCGATTCACCATCGCCGAAAGTATGGTCGAATGTGCTGCCATCGGGCTTTACCAGCTGCTGGGGAGCAAGCGGACGAGGCGCTTTTAAATCAGAAACCGGACTGTTCAGTGAAAACGCTGCAACCAGAACAGCTGCAGAAAGAAGTTTTGGTGCTATTTCAATGACATTAAACCCTGAACAGGTAGATTGATGTACCGGTGTATTCAGAACGTATTGTACCCGTTTTCCAAGCTCCTCAAATGCCTTTGATATTGCACAGTGCTGATGAAAATGGTGTAAAGCTTTCCCTTCATCCTGAGCATCACGGACAATCGCCGATTCCGGTATCTCCAGATCAAACATTATTGATTGTGGCAGTAACGAAACACCAGAGCCACTCTGAAAAGATACCTGTTCACAGAGGTTTTCGAGATATTTACGATTCTCACTCATGGTACGGGTCTTCCCTTTGAGCTTTGAATCCTGCTTACCGAATACTTCATTTTTTACTATCCGGATGCGCAGTGATGGATTATGCTCAGATAAGGCCCGCACGTTAGAGAGATAATCACGAAGACTTTTGGTGGAAAGTGCATTCAAGGTGACTGGTATGAGGTTGAGATCGCTGTGCAGATAGAGGCATTTGGTGAGGGCATTCCAGACTGAAGGGGTGTCAAGAACAATGTATTTATAGCAGTTACGAAGGTCTTTAATATTACATATGATATTCTCGAGCTGAAATCGAGATGGGGTTTTGAAAAGATCTGTTCCGGCAGGAATGAGATCAAGCCCAGGATGAACATTTACAATAGGAGAACTGGATACTCCATTGACCGATTCTTTCCGGAGCAGTTTGATTGCAACGGAACGTAAAGAGTCACGAGCTTTCCTGATAGAGGATTCCTTATTGCGGGACTGGAATGTGAAAAACCGCTTTCTGAAAAGCTCCCATGATGATTTCACAACATGTTCTGTATCATGCCCCAGTGCTACTGTTGCACTCCCCTGAACATCGAGATCAATGACCAGAGTGGGTCCCCGTTTGGAAAGTGTTGCGGCCAGATTAGTTGCCACAGTAGACTTCCCTACCCCGCCCTTTATATTCGCTACATGGATTATTCCGCCGCTATCAGTATCTGTAAAAACCAGTGTTTTTTTTGCCTTCTCACCCATACTACACAACTACTGCACTAGATAATTTGTTGAATAGTGTCAACAATCGTATCTAGTTCTGATGGTTTGGAAAGTGTTCGGTCTCTGTCATGCCGTGAACGGTCTGGGACAAAATTAGCATCCTCTTCTGCATTATACAGTACCACCGGTATGTTTTCAAGTTTTTTACTGATCCGGAAATAGTTGTAAATAGACTTCCCCTTTTTCCAGGTATCCATGTCCAGTACAACCAGATCTGGGGGCTCATTTTCCAGGAAGGTAATAAAATCATTTGAAGAGTAACAATCATTCACCTTGTTTTTTGATTTCTCAATTGCCTCTTTAATGGTAGCTCTGCGCTTCAACGTATCATCCATGAGTAATACATTCATAAGGGGCCTCTCTGTTTAATAAATTGATGATTTTGCACGTTTGTAATTTGAATATCATCTCAAAACCGGATTCTTTTTGGCTCTATAGCACAGTAGTAGAATCCGGAATTGCATTCCGGATTCGGCAGTTATCCTGCAGATCCGATTTTCAGTACAGCAAGAAGATTTTCGGCTTTCTGATGATATTCATTTGCTGTTGTATCAGCAATGATTTCCTGACACAATTTTTTTGACTTTTCAGAATCTGCTGAAGTATTCAGAAGTGCCATTTTCCATCTGATTGCCGCATGACGATACTGGATGCGTGCATCTTTGAGTGCTTTTTCCATGAATTCATTTGCTGATTTGATATCACCTTTGGCTTCATAGCAGGCAGCAAGACCTTCCAGAGCCTGCCCGCTGACAAAACCGGCAGTTTCTTTACCGCTTATGGCATTTTCAAACCATGTTATTGCTTCATCATACTTTCCTTCATCCATCAAGATTTTTCCAAGCATAAAAGCGCTGAATGTTGCTTGTGGTGAAGAACTGTGATTTTCAGAGATGATACGGAATTCCTCTGCAGCCTTAGCCATCTGGTTATCATTAAAGGCAATCATTGCCTTACCGAAAACCTCCTGCGCTTTTTTCTGACTCGATGCCCGCATATTGTTAAACACAACAATACCCCCAACCACAAAGAGGATTACAATCACTGCACCCATAAGGATATTGCTGTTTGTTTTAATGTACATCTTACCTTTGAGGAGCCAATCCATCAACGGATCTTCTCTCAGTTCCTGTTTCTGCTTGTTATATTTGATGTTCAATGCAGCCTCCCTTAATTATGAACTCCGCAGAATGCCGGAGTGGACGTTTATAACAGTTACTACGATTCGGTACAGCAGTAGATTTTACAAGTATACAAAAATGCTTCCTCTGGCACAGGAAAGTCAAGAAAAAGGAGGTATTTTTACAAAGTAATGCCGCCAAAAACTTTTATTTAAAGATTACATACATGTATTTTGCTATCTATGGAGGTATTTCAGCAGGATAATCTCACTCCGGGTGAATATGTTGAGCAGCTTCGAATCCAGAATGAAATGCTCAAATCTCAACTCATGAGTACTTCGTTATTGCACGAACTTACCAAAGTACTCCATTCCTGTACCGATCTTGAAGGCATCATCAAAACGGTCCTGTTGGCAATACAGGAAATTGTGGAATTTGACAGGGTTATTCTTTTTGAGATCAACAGAGATGATTTCACTCTGAAACCAGGCAATTTCGTTGGTGTGCAGGAGCAGGAAATAAAAGACCTCTCGATTTCACTTGGATTTGATGGTGGAGAGATTACTGATGCTCTGTTTTTAAATCGTCATATTCTGGTTGAGGTTCCGGACAAAACCATTGATCCCTTTTTTAATTCACTCTCATCGGAGTCCTATCTTGTCATTCCGCTCGTAAGCAAGATCACAAAGAAGTGCTGGGAAGCAAAAGAGTGCTCAAAGACGATCTGCCCTGCTCATGGAGGTTTTAACCCATACTGCTGGAGCATCATGGGAAGCGGCTTGCTAATAGAAGCTGCCTCAGAGGATGAGCGGAGAAAAGCATGCATAAATTGTACCTGCTTCAAAGTTGAGGGCGTACTGTGGATGGACCGCTCTGTAAGAAAATCAGCTTTCACCAGTGATGACATCACCACTTTAGCTGCTATTGTAAATCTGGCCGGTATCGTTATAGACCATTTTCGCATCTTACATGCACTAGATAGGGCAAATACCAACCTGCAGCACACAAATGACAAGCTTAAAATTGTCAACCATGATCTGCAACTTGCCCAGGCACGTATCAGGGCAGATCTGGAACATGCACGAAGTATTCAACAGGGACTGCTGCCACAGGACCTCAGCGATACAGCAGATTTCTCCCTTGGCGCACATTATCTTTCTGCAGATGCGGTCGGAGGTGATTATTACGATGTCTTCTGCATCGCTCCAGGTGTGTACGGCCTTGTGGTAGCAGATGTTTCAGGCCATGGCGTCGCATCAGCTCTAATAATGTCCATGGTAAAAGTTCTGCTGAAAACATTTGCAACCGATCAGCACTCTCCTCAGAAAACACTTGAACGGATTAATCAAACCTTTTTATCGGAAATTAAAACCGACAACTTTGTTACCATCTTTTATGCCGTCCTCGACACCAGAAACAATATTCTTCGGTTTACATCAGCCGGACACTGTCCGGTTCTGTTTCTTGACCGTACCAGTAAGTCCTGCACACTGGTCAAAGCAGATGGTCTGTTTATGGGTGTTTTTCCGGACATGATGCTTTCTGAGACAGCATATGAGTATACTTCTGGAGCAATTCGACTCGTTCTCTATACCGATGGGCTCATTGAAGCAAAGGCAGAAAGCGATGAAATGTATGGTGTGGAGCGTCTGACCACAAGTGCACAGGATTCTCTCCATTTACAACCCAAAGAAGCAGTCAGATATATCCTGGAAGCCCAAAAACAGTTTTGCGGTGAAGCACTCTCAGCTGAAGATGATCTGACTCTGCTGGTAATCGATTTGTAGGTCCACTCAGTACACAACCCGAAACTTTGTGACCGGGGCAAAACCCGGCCTATAAACCGATGCGGAAAGAGACATTGATCACATCAAAGAGCTTGAGAGTGTTATACTCGTAGGATCCATCGACGTGTACCCTGTGAACATTCAGGCCAAACCCACCGGTTATTTTCCATGGTGTTTCGATATTATTCAATATTTCTTTTTGCAAGCCAACTCTGAGAAGCAGCACTCGAAACAGTTCCTGTTCTATTCCACCAGCCATTTTCCAGGGTTGCTCGTCATTTAGTGGTATTTGCCCCTCTGCAACGAGAAATGTTGTATACCCTGCCAGAAATGAACCACCCATGTGCATGGTAGCTGCATGGGGTTCAAAATACGATTCACCAGTCGAAACATTTTTCCATCTGTTAACAACAGGAAGATCTCGTAATAACAGGCCATATCTTATTGTTTCAGAAAGTTCCCAGTGCAACCCCACATCGATACCAGCACCAAAAGAACTACCGCTGGGGGAGTATTCACCAGTCCCCTGAACCCTGTTGCTGACCAGTTTCAAATTTGCACCAAGGGAAAACGGACGAATTAATGGCACATGATTGAATTTGTAGGCAAACCCGGAAATAAAATAGATCTCTGTGAGTATACGATCTCTGTCTGCGCTATACAGAAAAGCCTGCCCAAAGCCAAGCTCCCTGGTGGCTTTATTTACAAAAGAAGCAGCTATGTTATTCACAACACCGAATCGGTACTGATACGCTAACGCGATTTCCGGGCCTGCTATCCACGCCACACCAGCTGGATTGTAAAACATCCCATAGGCATCATGTGAGGCTGCAACGTAAGCGTTTGCCAATGCTGCCGGCCTGGCAAACAGAGGAATCTGGTCAGCTGATGAGGCAATCCCGCTCAGCTCTTCGTCGACATATTCTCCATAAAACGACTGTGCCTTATCGCTCTCAATCGCATAATTTACAAGACCGAAGATAAGACCGAGCCCGATAAAACCTGCAGATGTAAAAAGTAATTGTTTTTCGTTGTGGATTTCGGGTCCGTTATACACTTTTAAATCCGGTCCAGGTACTGTTGTGCCGTGCAAACGAGCGATTGCGCTTTTCAGGATATCTGTAACAGGGACACCAGGAGCTCCTTCCAGATTCACCGTTTCGATTTTTTGTCTCATAATAACATCAATGAGAGTGAGACTCACACCACAGCGGTCACCATGAATGTCGATGCTGCCATAGAGTATCCTGTCCATTCCGGTAATTTTGCCGATATCAATAACACAGCGTGGATCCCGACAATGCGATGGCATCCGCTTTTCCACTTTATTCAGTGCAGCCTCCAGCTCTGCCTGACCATACACATTGTAGAACCCTATCTCATTGATATACTCTTTCACTGCCTCTGTAGATTTGACAACATTCTCTGTAGCGTTGCCAAATGGTTCAAGATTCAGTATACCGATTCGTACCTTTCCCTCTGCGGAACCCGTATCGGCCAGAGCCGATGCTGCAAGTACAACTGAGACCAGAATACAAGCTGAAACTATTCTCACATTTTCCTCCGCTTACTTTCTACGAACTTATTTCATGAGCACGATATGCTTCATATATCGCTGCTCTCTGTTATGTGAATCGCGTGCAGTCACAACCACAAAATATCGACCATTCCGACACATCTTTTCACCACGTTGCTCGATATTATTATCACCTGAAATCTGGGCTATCATCTCACCCCGTGATGTCCTGCCATCCCACCAGACCCTATATACCTGTTGATTTGCATTTGGGATACTGAGTGACCACACAAGATCACCCGCCACATTGAAAATACGCACCCGTACATCATGAAGCGGTGGTGCAACAGTCTCAAGCTGAAACTCAATGCAGGTACCGTACCGTGGCACATCACTCAGATTTCTTGGCCAGACCATTGGTGAAAACGGATTCGGTGCGACATTCAAATAACCTGAATTGGCAGCCTCAACCACAATTGCATACCGGGAAAAATGTGATAGATTTGCACTCACTATTTTTCCATCTTTGGAAACCACGGAGTTGGGCAATGGCATCCATTTCAAACTGTCTCTGTTCCACCACGCAACTTTTATTTTTCGGTTTCCTGATGCAGCCTGTCTTTGAAGATCCGATGGAATGTCCAATTCAAGCCGGATACTGTCATAATCAAATTGAAAGGCTGTATTTTGTGTTTCCGTGATAGTAAAAGCCACTGTCCCGACAGTCTTGATTTTACTATCCCCACGCTCGATCTGGTTTTCAAGTCGTTCAACAATCATGGATAGTATCCCTATATCCCCATCTTTCACTGCGTGCTCTGGAAATATAACAGAACATCCCAATCCATTCATGGCGGTATCAGCAGATTCTTTACAGGTTATCATGAACTGAACATCGAGTCCGGGTTGCTCCTGGCCTTCTGGGTAATATTCACCCCGCATACTTGCGACATCCGCAAAAACTCTGACAGTACCGGCGAATTTCCGGGATGGTCTGAAAACGCCATCACTTGAAATAGTACCGCTAACCGAAGGTGATACCGACCATTTCGGAGAAATTGCAAGCACGTTCCCGTTGACATCGTATCCTTCTGCAGCGAATTCAGCTCGTTCTGATGCAGACGTTGTGATCGGATCAGGATTCCCTGCATCGATTCTAGTGACCTTTATGTGCTTCAATGCCGAACCGGATACTCTGATCGGTATACTAACCGAACAGATCGATCCTGTGACCCTGGTAACGGTTGTATCGACAATAGCGATCAGAATAACAGGTGTTGCAAACACACGCGTGTTGCCAGTTTTCAAAGTGGTACTCAGACCAGTCGTTTTTTCAAGGGAACACCCCTGAGGATTTTTTAATCTCCAAGTGATACTGTTCGGATCGATCGTCGTGTCAAGAAGAAAAACTGAGCTGTAATACCCTTTTAGCGAAAATTGGGCATTGTAATTGGAGGGATACAACAATGTATCGTCAGATGACGGAACGATTTCCACGCGAGTCAAACGACTGGTGTCAGGTGCGATAAAGACATTGTATAATTCTTTACTATAGCCATAAATATCAGAACCGCTATACGCTCTGAAGTAATACTGCATGATACTCCCATCCCGTGGTGGAGTAAATGTAAATGTATAAGAGCGTTTTTTGCTGCTGTCATGAACAGTTGTAAAAGTACCTGCCCGGGCTTCTTTAAAATACAGTACTGCGGAATCAAGGTCGTTTTCAGACTTCAATTCAACAGTTACAGTACCATGCACAGGCCACAACGTATCCTTTCTACTGTGCATAACCTGCATTGAAACAGTATCAATATGAACCAGCTCCGAATCCCCTATTGAAAACCGGTGATATGCCAGATCCAGGAATGAATCAGCAACGGCATCGACACTGATGACATATACACCAGGACCACTTCCAGTCAGTGAATCCCAAAACGGCAAACTTTTAATAACCGGCGATTGCACTTTGACTTTTCCGGCAAAGTCATCGGAGCTGACAATGTGCCCCTTAACTGTCTTATCACCGGGTTTCAGATAGACCGGAACAGTTGCTGGATTGACTTTCCCTTTCACTACATATAATGTATCTGGTCCGCTTATACTATCTAGCACATACCCGTACTTACCTGCTCTGATTAAAAATGCACCATCCGAGATGTTCCGCACCTCGAAATATCCACTCGATGAAGATTTCCCGGTTGATACAATCTCTCCGTTGGAAACTCCTATCAGGCTGATCATGACATTGCCAACAGGATTATTTGTCGAACTCATCCTGACAGTACCGGAAAACATTCCGAGCGCCTGAAGGGTATCGTTGAAGTTTTGCGTACTCTTGACTATCGTTTTCAACGTACAGGGTTGACCATACGATATGTAGCCATTTGCAGAACTGATTACCACGAATTCCTTATCACCAGGCAAACTTACACTGAATTCTCCATAGGTGAAGTCCGACATCGTCGTAAATGTATCATTACTGCCAAGTTGTACAAAAGCGATTGTCGCATTGGTTATCGGAGCAACAACCTCCCGTTCCTTTACCCACGATCTTCCATATACATACCCGGAAATAATAGTAGCCCCAGGGTGCATGGTAATAGAAATTGTTTTAGAACTCAGCATATCCACAGTTCCACGATACGAGGTGAATCCATTCTTCAGAGCTGTAATGGTGTAGCTTCCCGCAGGAAGTGAAAATGAGAATGTACCATTCTGCGGTGTTGAAGGGACTTCATCGATAAGAACACCATTGTGCATAACGCGAACCCGTACACCCAGAAGTGTCGTTCCGGAAGAATTTTTCACAACACCCGATAGTGTATATGGATTTTTCTTCAAAGTTATAGTACCGGCACTAAAGTTTTCTCCCGATTCTACCGTAATTTTCTTTGGAATGACTGGTTGATACCCGTTTTTCTCTGAACTGATATACCAGTCTGCAGCATAGCAATTCAGGACATAATTTCCCTGAGCATTAGTTTTAACACTAACGGTATCTCCCCGATCAGACACAGCAGACACACTTGCCAGATTGATACCCTTGTTTGACTCATCGAGTACCTTCCCAAAGACGGTAGCTTCAGGTCGCTCGAGAAAGAATACAACCGTATCGGATTGATCTTTACTTAATACAACGGTTTGCGTTTGCCTCTCGAATTCACTTTTCAGTGCAGTAATTCTGTAGGTTCCGGTTGGACGTGATCGGGTTAGATTTCCACTCATATCGGTGTAATAGAGTAGCGGCGCCTCAAGTGACCCATCAAGTACTTCGACCTTAATCTCAGCAAGTCCTACAGCACTCACCGCAGTGTCATTTCCTATAACTATCTGCTCACGTGTTTGAATCGTCAATTCTCCGGTAGGTACCTCATACCAAAAACCCACAGTATCCCCGATAGTACCCGCACCTTTACTATCTACAGCTATGGCCCGCCAGGTGTATTTATTACTAGTTAATATTGATGCAGCATTGATACTGAGACTCAGGGTATCTGCAGAGTCGGGTGCCATTATCTCTGTCTGCCACACGATCATCTGCGCATTGATACCTTCGAAATCCGACCCAACATAAACATAGATCTTATATGTATTGGCGGCTTTATCGAGATTTGTCCATCGGAACTGAATTACACTATCCCTTTCAGAATTCAGTGAATCTCCTGCAGGGTAAAGAGAAAGCGGTTTTTCCATCTGAGTACCATTAATTTTAAATTCTCCCGGTGCACCCACTCTCGTTGAGGAAAGGGCTGGATGATTTCCGTAGTTATTGAGAACAAGCCAGGTATAGTTCTGACCTGGCGATAGAGGGGGAGGGTCGGCAGTAAGTGTTCTGGACGGATCTGGAGCACCATATACAATCTGAGTGTTTGGCGTGATTGCCTGCCAGATAATGCTCATACCTTGTAAATCTACAGATCCGCCATCTGCAGTATCTATTTTGATAGCATCATCGGACAGTATGATATGATAATACGGAATCCCAATATTTGCCTTCCACTGAAATGTGGGAGTCAAACTGGTGATCGTGCCATTTGGAGCAAGTATCGATACAGCATTGGGACTCTCGACAATAATCTGAAACTCATTTGAAAAAAGCGTGTCGATTCCAGGTCTGGGCAGAGCAATAATACAGTAAAATACCCCAGAACTCATGTTGGTTTGTTCTTCGGGTTTGAATGCGGTCGCCCGTACAGGGGGCAACTCCATGTAGTATTTATTATCAATAGTATCCAGCAACACTCTATCACTCAGCTGTAAGGTGTCCACGTAAGGATTATTTACCCTATACCGGTAGTTTGAAAGAATACCTCCTCCCGGGGCTCGATCGAAATAGATAAAACCGGAATCAGGAGCAGGAAACCCTGTTCGTGATGAACCGGTCCATTTTACCCATAACACTTTTGAAGCCGGTTGTGCACCCACTGGAATGTCAACGGTCACGTAGTCTGTTGTTTGCTGGGCTCTAAGACAGACACTCAACAGGATTATGAGTAATCCAAAACGTTTGCACATTGTCATGCGCTAATCCTTTCACATCTATGCCATGTTTTGGGCAGAATGTTCAGAAATAGTAAAAGATCCCTGTTTTCAATGCCGGCAACGGAAGAACATCCAGCTCTAGTAACAATTGCAATTTACTGCCGATAGCCGATCCAAAACTCAGCGCAGGCAGCATTGCCATCTCTCCCATATGCATATATGGCATATTACTTCCTATAAGATTTTTCCGTTCAGCATAGCGGAAATCAATTCCAAAGACTCCCATGTTCAAAAAAGCATTGAACACGTTGATGTGCAGAAGCAAAACATGATCAACGGTAACCCCCAGATCAATAACCAGTGTATCATTCTTTTCTGGCCGGTTACTCCCTGTCTCTACCGCCCGTTTCTCTCTGGCAATGGGGTCGAATTTCATCTGAATATCACCAAATATTTTTGTATACGAGATCCTAAAGTGCTCCGGGAAAATATCGAAAGCCATGGTGAGTCCGGTCGGCATTTTCCACAGTAGTCCGCTTCTATCTCCCACCTGCAAAGTTGAATAGGAAATGCTATCAAGAGCATTTGAGAAAAGGTTTTGCCTGAACTCTGCATCATTTATCAGCTCAGGATCACTCATGTCAAATAGTTCAAATGTCTCGGGATGTATGAAAAAAGGAAGAGTGTACTTTGCATAAAAAAGGCCTTTTGCTCGTGTACTGAGTCCGAATCTCGATGTAAGGGTAAATCGCCAGGCTTTGATCCCAATGGTAGGTGTCCACACTTCAGATTCATAATGACCATAAGCTTCACCATATAAATTAGTTGAGGGATAATTTAGTTCATGATCGATCGATATTCCACCTGCACCTCCAGCTGAACTCTCGAATTTAAACCGCCCGAGCAAATCGACATCGATATTTGCACGGAGGTTCATGTTAAAGAGATGTCGATGAAGATTCAATGCCATTATCAGATGCTGATTAATCCGATACGCATAACCAAATGTCATCGTTTCCCATCCCAGTGATACATTCAGCGGAACATTTGTGGTTCCACGCAGCAGTAGATTGAGATCCCCCATCATTGTGTCAATAAAGACATTGGGATTTCCAAGCACATTTGTGTATTTAAAATAAAAGTTCTGTGTATTGGAGAAGCTTGCAACTCCCCCCATCATTGGTACATCAACCTGCACCGACATGTTCGGATTCTGCCGGGCACTTCCCCGTGGTCTGAAATCTCCACCATTGGTGAAAATCGAACTATCCATAAAAACGGAATCAATAGCAGGATCGATGTAATTAAGAAAATCCCGCAGGTTGACAGTTTGTTTAAGAGGAATGTTGAATCCAAAATAGCCACGTGGGTATTCAAATGAAACATCAGTTGGGGTTCTGAGCAGATCGTAATTAAACCCGATCGATATGCTGGCATCGAATGCTGGAAGTTGCACACTGGGCTGACCAGCAAGCAGTTCGAATACTGACATCAGTAGAATGGAAACCACAACCCGCATCCGCATGGAGCTCACCCCTTCTTGAAAAAATCAATACCGCGTACTTTGCATCTGATCTGTCAGTTCACTGTGTTTTACAAATATGTATAACGTAACTGAATTACGCTCTGCGGTATATGTTCCCTACCGGGTAGTAATACAGGTTATTATATGGCTATCTGCCAATAATGTCAAGATAAGAATCTGATTCCATTGACAAAATAAACATACAGTCAAAGGTTTGTTTTTAACAGGTGATAAGTCACAACTGACTTTTCTTGAGGTATAGAAAGGAAACTTGAAGATCAAGGAGAGTTGCTTTATTTCAAAGATTGATTTAGCAATCACCCTGATTAAAGCAACCTGCAAAGGTAAGATATATCAGTACAATTCAGAAGAGGCGAGCACTACAGCCATGTCAAGCCATGGTTTTCTCCAGAAGCGACTCGGCTATCAGCTTTTTCAATTCATTTGAATATTTAAACAGTGGCACGATTCGCTTTTCCAATGGAACGACCTCACCAGTTTTGGGGTTACGCGCGGGTCTGGGTTTGCGGACCTTTGTATGGAACGTCCCAAACCCACGAATCTCTATACTTTT